>Ga0153996_1000108_pt1 | contig 47602 bp, 43 predicted proteins | sample TSNC080MetaG_FD_104728 | JGI IMG/M metagenome (GOLD analysis project Ga0153996, IMG submission 104728) | Attine ant fungus gardens microbial communities from North Carolina, USA - TSNC080 MetaG | ecosystem: Host-associated > Fungi > Mycelium > Unclassified | place: USA: North Carolina, Lumber... | reverse complement strand
TTGATATTTTGTGCAGTTGGCAGACCGCACCTTTATTTTATCAAAAGGAGTTTTATTTACATATGGAACGCTAAAGCTTTTTTAGAACCTCCGGCACAGCCGGAGGTTTTCTCATGCAAAAAACCCCTGGCTCCAAGGAGCCAGGGGAAAATCTCTGAAAGATTACTGTTCTTCTTTCATCTTCGCGTAGCACTCGCTGCAATAAACAGGCCGATCCTCACGGGGCCTGAAGGGAACCTTTGCCTCAGCACCGCAGGAAGCACATGTTGCCGTAAACATTTCCCTGTCCGGCCTTGCGCTGTTCTTACGGGCATCGCGGCAGGATTTGCATCTTTGAGGCTCATTGACAAAGCCTCTTTCAGCGTAAAACTCCTGCTCACCAGCTGTAAAAATAAATTCGGATCCACATTCCTTGCAATTGAGTGTTTTGTCTGCGTACATTTTTCTACCTCGCTTTAGTCTTTGTGGTTTACCCGTGGACTGAAAAATGCCGAGACTATGAAATATACAAGCTCTGCCTTTTTTGCCAGGGGCGTTATTGACAGCCATCCGGCTGAAAAACAATATTACAGACCATGCTGTCAGATTTCCGGCCTCAACTTTCGTCTCACTCGCTGCAAGGCGTTGTCCACCGCCTTGGTGGCGGTATTCAGAATAGATGAAATTTGCTGATAGGTATGGCCACCGAGATATAGCCTTAACACCTGCTGCTCAAACCCAGATAAAAGTGTCTCGATCTGCCGGGTACGCAAATGGAAAGTCTCCAAGTCCAAATATGTATCCTCTACCGGGTTGCGCCTGGATGCGGAACGCATGAGACTGGACAACTTATGTTCGTCCATTTCGTCAATATACAAATGGGAGCTTCTTTTCTTATTTTTCATATACGCTCTGATAGCGTCAGCCATTGCGTTGTTGATGCAGGTAATGGCATAAGTACCAAATTGAGTCCCGGCGTTCAGCTCGTAGCCCTTGACAGCCCTGAACAGCGCAAGCAAACCTTCCTGCACGAAATCCTCAATGTCTGTTCCAATGATCCCGGCATATCGTCCCGCCCGTTTATTGAGCACCGGAAGATACCGTTCAGAGAGAACGGTAAAGGCCGACATATCACCTTGTTGCACCAGACCGACAAGCCTGCGATCCGAAAGCACTTCCTCTTGCAAAATGCAACCAGCCTTCATTCAGAATCACCAACATGTTATTTCTAGCACCAGGATCATTCTACACTATTTTTATATCGCTGTCAAGATTTTTTTGATTAGTTTCACAAAATCGTTGTAATTAATATCCATAATTGGGAATAATATTCACCTCGATAACTGTAGCCATAGCAAACAAGTCGCAATTTAAACCATGAAAGGCTTAAAAAGGGTTTGAGGGCGGCACTGTCCCAAGCAATAATATTTTCCATGCTCAGCAGTAATATTTTGCTTCACCGTTTAGCCAGAGCCCTTAGCTCGATGGGGCTGAAACGGTATTTTTTAATGCAGAAATGGCAGTCAACCTCGGTTACAGGCTGTTCCCCCGCCATCTTGCACAACTCCTCCCGGCCGATGCTGATCAGCGCACGCTCCACCCGCTCCCTGGAGCAGTTGCATTGGTATGCCACCCTCCGTTCTTCTAAAATCGCAGGCGAAAAACCATCCAGTGCTTTTCTGACAATATCCTGTGGAGTGGATCCCTCAGCCAGCATTTTGGTCACCGGCGGCATACCGTTGACGGCGGCTTCCACCTGTTCAATGATCTCCTCCGGAGCGCCCGGCAGCAATTGAAGCAGAAATCCCCCGGCGCTTATGACAGTGAGGTCTGTGTTTACCAACACCCCCAGGGCACAGACTGTGGGCGTTTGCTCACTGGCAGCATAATAGTGGGTGATGTCCTCCGCTATTTCCCCGGAGACGATCGGGGTTTGGCCGATATAAGGCTCCCGCATCCCCAAATCCCGCATGACAAATAAATTCCCCTGTCTGCCTACCGCCCCGGCCACATCCAGCTTTCCATACTGATTAAGCGGGATTTCCACAACCGGATTTTCCACATAACCCCGGACATTGCCGGAGGAATCGGATACGGCTATCAACGCGCCTATGGGGCCATCCGCGTTAATCCGCAGTGTCAGGGAATCCTCCTCACCCTTAAGCTGGCTCCCCATTAAGGAAGCCGCGGTAAGCAGCCGCCCCAACGCGGCGGTAACGGTGGCGGAGGTTACATGTATGCGCTCCGCCTGCGCTACAATATCGGTGGAATCCACCGCTTGGCACATCACATTGCCGTCGGCACTGATGGCATGAACATAGCTTCCCATTTAAAGCCCTCCTATACTAAATCCCGCATTTGAGAATAAAAAGACAGAATACGCAAAATACGCCGCCTTATCCTTCGTCTTATTTTTTATCCAGTTGCGTTAAATATACCAGCCGCTGGCTTTCAGTCCGGGGCGGGGCGAGGCTATCGTCCCCATAGACGTCCAGCAATGTAAATCTGTTCTCTGAAAGCAGTCTTTCTATTAGCGCAGGGGAGAAAATCCGCTCGGAAAAGCATTCGCTTTGGCGGTCATATCCCCTGCCCCCGTCCTGCCGGGGAATGAAAAAATCCAGGGTGATATCCACCTGGTCATCCTGCTCCTTGTAGGCATTCTGCCACACGCAGTACACCTGGGGAAGGTCATATATATAGGTGTTTTCCGCCAGTATTTCCCGATGCTTGTAAGCGGTGTTTACATCAAATATAAAAATACCGCCAGGACTTAAAAACAGCGCCACCCGGGCAAAAACCCGGGCAAGCGCTGCCTGGTTCGGTAGGTGGTTGAGGCTGTCCAACGCGCAAACGCAAGCGTCCACCGTGCCATAAAGATCCAGCCGGTCCATGGGTTGGCAAAGGTAAAGTATATCACGCTCCGCCGACACAGTTTTGGACAACGCAACGGATAACATCTCCTGGGAACCGTCTACGCCGATGACATCATATCCCAGAGCCGCTAACTCCAAGGAAAGGCTGCCGGTTCCGCATGCCAAATCCAACAAAAGCTTAGGTTGTCCCCCTTGGCGCCTGAACAAGCTGTCAAAGTAAGCGGCACGCGCCCGATAGCCCACATTATGCGACAACACATCATAATATTGGGCAAAGCAGGTATATCCGCTCATTTTTTCAGCCTTTCAAAAATAACCTTATATCCTTCATTGCCATAGCTCAGGGAGCGGTTCACCCTGCTAATGGTTGCGGTAGAGGCGCCGGTTTTCTCCACAATAGCGCTGTAAACCGTCTGACGGTACAACAAATCCGCCACCTCCAGCCGCTGGGATAGTGCTTTCAGCTCAGGCACCGTGCACAAATCCTCTAAAAAAGCCTTGCATTCCTCTTTATCCTTCAGATTCAAAATCACTTCACACAGGAAGTCTAAATTGGGTTGTTTTGGCCTGGTGTTCATTTGCACTTCCTCCACTGCGTCATTGTTTTAACCATTCCCACTCATTTTAGCATGAAAGTTTCACGGTGTAAAGCTTTAGTGTAAGAAATTGCCGCCCACAGCTTAAAGATCGTTGCGGATTATATCATCGTAGGTTTCTCTCTTAATGATTACCCTGGCGTCCCCGTTATTTACCAGCACCACCGCAGGCTTTGGCAGGCGGTTGTAGTTGGAGGACATCGAGTAGTTGTAGGCGCCGGTAGCCAGCACCGCAGCGGTATCCCCCACGCTTACCTCCTGCATCGGCACATGCTCGCCCAGCAAATCCCCGCTTTCACAGCAACGGCCGGCCAGGGTATATACCCGGCTTTTAGGCAAGGCGGCCTTATTGGCAATCATCATGTCATATTGGGAATGATACAGCGCGTACCTGGGATTGTCAGTCATGCCGCCGTCCACCGATACATAGGTGCGCACATCGGGAATCTCTTTGATTCCCCCCACCGTGTACAGGGTGATTCCAGCCGGGCCGACAATAGAGCGCCCCGGTTCCATGAGGATAAAGGGCATGGCAATCCCCAGCTCCCGGCAGGCAGCCTTCACCGTCAAGGAGATGCTGCGCATATACTGCTCGTACTCCACCGGATCGTTCTCCGGAACATATTTAATGCCAAAACCGCCTCCCAGATTTAACTCGGTTATCTCATAATTCAGCTCATTTTTTACCTGGGCAATGAATCTCAGCATGACCTTTGCGGCCAGCTCAAAGGGTTCGATGTCATATATTTGGGAGCCGATATGGCAGTGGACGCCGGTAAAACGGATATGCTCCATAGAGATGGCTGTCCTTACGGCGTCCAGGGCCTCCCCCGTCTCCAACGCAAATCCGAATTTGGAGTCTATCTGACCTGTCCGCACAAAATCATGGGTATGGGCATCAATGCCCGGCTTGATGCGGAAGGAAACGCAGGGCTTTGCGTCCACCCCCGCCGCGATCTGGTTGAGAAGCTCCAGCTCGTAGATGTTATCCGCCACAATGCGGCCAACCCCTTGCCGCACCGCGTAAGCCAGCTCCTCCGTCGTTTTATTATTGCCATGAAAAATAATGTTGCCCACCGGAAAACCCGCGCTGATGGCGGTATACAGCTCTCCCCCGGATACAACATCCAGTCCCAGGCCCTCCTCCGCAGCGATTACACACATGGCCTTACAGCAAAACGCCTTGCTGGCATAAGCTACCAGCCCCTTTCCGCCGTAAAAGTCGTCCACCGAACGCTTGTACCGGCGGCAGTTTTCGCGTATTTGCGCTTCATCCATTGCATAGAGGGGGGTTCCAAAGGTCTGGGCAAGCTCTACCGTGTCCTTCCCTCCGATGGTTAGGTGACCGTGGTTGTTGACGTTTAAACAATCAGATACAAACATAGATTCCTCCGCACTCTATTCGTCATGTTTGGCTTCTTCCGCGGCGGCCAGGTCTGCCGCCGCAAGCTCTTCAATAATCCCGCGCACCTCTTCCACCCCTTCCCCTGTCTCTGCGGAAAAGGGTATCATGGTAATCTGGCCGGCGCAGGGGATCTCCTCCAGAAACGCTTCCAGCCGCTCCGTCTGCTGCCTTTTTGACAGCTTATCCTTCTTCGTGAGAACCACAATAAACGGGTATTCATTTTCCACGAGAAAATGCAGCATGGATAAATCGTCCTTGGTCGGCGGATGCCGTATGTCAATCAACTGCACCACCAACTGCAAATTTCGGTCGGACAGAAAATATCCCTCAATCAGGGTAGCCCACCGGCGTTTTTCCGACTTGGACACCTTGGCATAGCCATATCCCGGCAGGTCGGCAAAACGGATATTCTCCAACCGAAAAAAATTGATAGTAGAGGTTTTTCCTGGCATGGAGCTTACCCGCGCCAGTGATTTTCGCCCCAAAACCTTGTTAATCATGGAGCTTTTGCCCACGTTGGAACGGCCGGAAAACGCAATCTCCACCAAATCGGATTCCGGCAACTGCTCGGGCAGCCCGTAAGAGGACTCAAAGGCAACGTTGTGAAAATTCATACTAAACCCTCCCGAGCTTTCATAATTCAAATTTAGTATAAGCCACAAAAACCCAAATCCCAGCAGAGGGGGTTTCCCCCTGCTGAAACTGGATTACCGGTGTTAATGTATAGTGGCTTCCACCATGGAATCCTCTGCCTCGTACTCCAGAGCGGGCGCGGCTGCGGCCGCGTCCAGTGATTTCTTTTCCGCACGCTTCTGATACCTTCGGGTCAGCGCCGTATCCAGCACCGTCTTAATGTGCTTTGCGGGAATAAACTCTATGGCGTCGCGAACCACGGGATCAACCTCGTCCAGATCCGGCAGATTATCCTGGGGAATGACAACTGTCGTGACCCCCATGCGGTAGGCTGCCATGGTTTTTTCCTTGAGCCCGCCAATGGGAAGCACCCGTCCCCGGAGGGATATCTCACCGGTCATAGCCACATGACGGCGAACCGGAATCCCGGCCAGCGCCGAAACCAGAGCCGTGCAGATGGTAACGCCCGCCGAAGGCCCGTCCTTTGGCACCGCGCCCTCTGGCACATGGATATGTATATCCTTTGTTTTGTAAAAGTCGCTGTCAATGGCATATTTGTCGGTACAGGTTCGGATGTAGCTGATGGCCGCATGGGCGGATTCCTTCATCACATCCCCCAGGCAACCGGTTAGAACCGTTTTGCCTGTACCATCTAAAATCGCCACCTCTACCTGCAACATTTCGCCGCCCACCGAGGTCCAGGCAAGCCCGTTGACCAAGCCCACCTCGTCGGCGTCCTGAAGCACATCCAGCTTAAATTTATGACTGCCCAGGAAGTCGATGATGTTGGCCTTGGAGATATTCACCTTGCCGGACTCTCCGGCCACAATCTTTTTGGCGGCCTTGCGGCAGAGGGAGGCGAGCTCCCGCTCAAGGCTCCGCACACCGGCCTCCCGGGTGTAAAAGTCAATAAGGGCGTAAATCGCCGTGTCGTTTATTTTCAGCTGGGCAGTGGTAAGGCCATGCTTTTTCATCTGCTTGGGCGCCAGATATTTCTTGGCAATGTTAAACTTTTCCTCCCTGGTATAGCTGGAGAGGTGAATAACCTCCATCCGATCCAGCAATGGCCTCGGGATAGAGCCCAGGTCGTTTGCCGTGGCTATGAACAGGATGCCCGAGAGGTCATATGGGATCTCTATGTAATGGTCGCGGAACGCATTGTTTTGCTCTGAATCCAAGACCTCCAGCAGTGCCGCCGAGGGATCCCCGCGGTAATCGTTCCCCAGCTTATCCACTTCGTCCAGCAGCATAAGGGGATTGCTGCTCTTTGCCTGGCGCATGGCCCCGATAATCCGGCCGGGCATGGCGCCGATATAGGTTTTGCGGTGGCCGCGGATGTCCGACTCGTCCCTGACGCCTCCCAGGGACAGGCGCACATAATTGCGGCCCATTGACTTGGCGATGGATTTGGCTACAGAGGTCTTGCCCACCCCGGGAGGCCCTACAAGGCAAATAATTTGCCCTTTGATATCCGGGGCCAGGGCGCGAACCGCCAGCATCTCCAAAATGCGTTCCTTCACCTTTTTCATGCCGTAGTGATCCCGGTCAAGCTGCTTACGCGCTTTATTAATGTCAATTTTATCCTTGGTCAGCTTGTTCCAGGGCAGCTCCAGCACCGTATCCAAATAAGTCTTGATGACCCCGGCCTCGTGGGAATTGTGGGGCATTTTCAGCAGCCGGTCAGCCTCCTTGTGGAGCCTCTCGGCGGATTCCTCCTCCAGCCCCAGGGCTTCAATCTTCTGGTGATAATCGGAGGCGTCATCCTGGGGGGAATCCCCCTCCCCCAGCTCGGAGGAAATCGCCTTCAACTGCTCCCGGAGGTAGTATTCCCGCTGATGGGTGTCAATCTGGCTGCGCACCTTGTCCTGGATTTCCTGCTCCAGGGAGAGGATGTCATTTTCTTCCTCCAGAATGCGGATCAGCATTTTCAGCCGTTTCGGCACGCTGGATTCCTCCAGAATCATCTGCTTATCCTCGGTGTAAATAGGCATGTTGGCCGCTATGTATTCTGAAATGAACAGCGGGCTATCACTGGACATCGCATTGAATACCAGCTCCTTGGTCATGCGGGGGGTAATCATGGAATACTCGTCAAACAGATCCTTAACCGTTCGCATCAGCGCGTCGGTCATGTTTTTCCGGGTTCCCTGGGTGGAGCTGAGGGGATATTCCTCCACCAACGCCTCAAAATACGGGTCAGTCTCGGTCATTTCCACCAGCCTTGCGCGGTATTGCCCCTCCACCAGCACACGCAGATGGTTTTGCGATTTGATAATCTGCTTAATTTCCGCCACTACACCGACGGAATATATGTCGTCCCCAGCCGGGTCTTCATCTCGGATATCCTTTTGAGCTACCAGAAAGATCATCCGGTCGCCATTCATAGCCTCGTTGAGTGCATAGATGGATTTATCTCTGCCCACATCAAAGTGAAGCACCATTTGGGGAAACAATACAATACCGCGCATGGCAAGCAGCGGTATGCGAGCTGACTTTAACTCCTGTGTTTTTTTACTCATGTTGTTTCTCCCCTTTTTTAAGTAGTAAGCAAATTTATTGCCCAAGTCAGATTATAACGAAGTCGGGCATGTATTTCAATAGATGTTTATGAAGATTTATGACTTGGACACTATTTGCACATAATCCGCTAATAAACAAGGAAAACTTCGGGATTACTTTCAAATATCTGGTTAGTGAATTGGTATTTTCATAAACTTAAGCGGCACACAGCATGCCACTGTGAACCGCCCATTTCAATCATGTATGCAAATGCGGGTTAAGCTGAGGGCTTATTATGCATCTTGCCCTTTTTCTCATCAGGATCCGCCAGCCGGAGCTGCTTGGGCTTGCGGTTAGGATCAACCTTGACAATGGGGGACGCCATTTTCTGCACCGAATCCTTGGTAATCTGAACAGATTCAATTGTGTGGTCGGAGGGAGCGTCATACATGACGTCCTCCAGTACATCCTCCATAATCGAGCGCAATCCCCGGGCTCCTGTTTTTCGCTGAATGGCGATTTCAGCTATCTGATCCAACGCGTCCTCCGAGAACTCCAGCTCCACGTCATCCATAGCCAGGAGGCGTTGATACTGCTTTACAATGGAATTTTTCGGCTGGGTCAGAATTTTCACCAGTGATTTTTTATCCAGGGAGGTCAGTGTGGTGAGTACAGGCAGACGGCCGACAAGCTCGGGGATCAGGCCAAACTTCACCAGGTCATGAGGCTCCACCGACTGCACCAGAACATCGGATTCCTTGTTCTTTTTATCGACAATCTTGGCGCTAAAGCCCAGGGTGGTGGTGTTGAGGCGCTTGTCGATCACCTTGTCAATACCATCGAACGCGCCGCCGCAAATAAACAGGATATTGGTGGTATCAATGCGTATAAATTCCTGGTTGGGGTGCTTGCGTCCACCGTTGGGAGGCACGTTAGATACCGTGCCCTCCAGAATTTTCAGCAGCGCCTGCTGCACGCCCTCGCCGCTCACATCCCGTGTAATGGATGGATTTTCAGACTTGCGGGCAATCTTATCAATTTCATCTACATAAATGATGCCCCGTTCAGCCCGCTCTACGTCAAAGTCCGCGGCCTGTATCAGGCGGAGCAAAATATTCTCCACATCCTCACCCACATAGCCCGCCTCGGTTAAGGTGGTGGCGTCCGCGATGGCGAAGGGCACATTGAGGATACGCGCCAAGGTTTGGGCCAGCAGTGTTTTACCCACGCCTGTAGGCCCCATCAGCAAAATATTACTCTTCTGGAGCTCAACATCCGACACATCTGCGCTGAAAATACGCTTATAGTGATTGTAAACCGCAATGGCCAGGGTCTTTTTTGCCTTATCCTGCCCAATAACATACTGATCCAGGATTTTTTTAATCTCCCGGGGTTGGGGTACCGTAATGCCCTTACTCTTGATCTGCGCCTTTTTTTCGCTTACGGCTTTTCGCGCCACATAAGGATCCTCCCCTTCCAGCACGCTTTGGCAAAGATCAATACATTCGTCGCAGATGCAGACGCCGGGACCGGCTATCATGCGGCCTACCTCGTCCTGCATCTTGCCACAAAAGCTGCAACGCAATATTCTGTTATCTATCGTTTTTGACATATGAAAAGATCCTTTCGGGTTGGTTAACGCTTGGCAATTATCTTGTCAATCAAACCGTAATCCACAGCCTCCTGGGCATCCATAAAGTTATCGCGCTCGGTGTCCAGTGTGACAACCTCAATGGGCTGCCCGGTGTGCTCCGCCATGAGCCGGTTCATTTTCTCCTTTGTCTTGAGCAGCCAGTTGGTGCGTATCTGCATATCGGTAATCTGCCCCTGGGCGCCGCTGGAGGGCTGATGGATCATGATTTGGGCGTTGGGGGTGGCAAACCTCTTACCCTTTGTGCCCGCTGAAAGCAGAAACGCCCCCATGGAAGCCCCAAGACCGATACAAATGGTTGAAACGTCGCACTTAATAAAATTCATGGTGTCATAAATCGCCATGCCGGACGTTATGGAGCCACCCGGGCTGTTGATATACAGGCTTACATCCTTGTCGGGGTCAACTCCCTCCAAATATAACAGCTGGGCTACCACAAGGCCGGCTGTTGTGTCGTTCACCTCGTCGTTGAGCATAATAATACGGTCATTTAACAGCCGCGAAAAGATATCGTAGCTTCGCTCTCCCCTGTTTGTCTGTTCTACTACCATTGGTACCAGTGCCATAGTGTAAAAACCTCCATCGTTGTTGCTCTGCCGCGCGACAGGCTACCGCCCGAGGATGGGGCGATATGTAGGCCGGAAACCGGAGAGCCCATTTTCCATAAAAACCGGAATCAGGCCTCGTCCTCTATTTTGGCCGCCTTTTTGGCTCTGGGCTTCCGCTTGGGCTTTTCCTCCCCGGCCGCTTCTTCCCCGGTATCGTCGGACAGCTCTACCTCGGTGACCACCGCGCTGTCCCGCACCAAATCAATTGCCTTTGTAGTCTTCAGGTCGGCGCCTACATCCTGTTCCGGGATAAAGGACTTAAGTTTTTCCACATCCATCTGATAGGACTCGGCAAGCTTTGCATATTCCGCTTCGATTTCCTCGGGGGTATATTCGATTTTTTCCAGCTCTGCGATTTTTTCCAACGCCAGCCGGATCTTCACCTGACGCTCCGCCTGCTCCCGGAAGGTTTTGCGGAAGGCTTCCTTGTCCATGCCGGTATACTGAAGGTACAGATCCAGCTGCATTCCCTGGGAGGACAGGCGGTACTCAAATTCCTTGACCATATCGTCCACCTTGTTGGTAAACATGCACTCCGGGATGTCCCCCTCCAGATGGGTAATAACTTCATCAATCAAGGCGTTCTCCAAGTCATTTTGGGCGCGCTTATCGTTTACTTCCTGCATTTTGGCACGGATATCCTGACGCAGCTCCTCCAGGGTATCCAGCTCGCTGACATCCTTGGCAAACTCGTCATCCAGCTCCGGCAGCTCTTTGCCCTTAATCTCCTTCAGCTTCACCTTAAACAGCGCGGGCTTTCCTTTAAGGTTTTCAGCATGGTATTCCTCGGGGAAGGTGACGTTGACGTCAAATTCCTCACCGGTATTATGTCCGGCAATTTGCTCCTCAAAAGTGTCTATAAAAGAGCCCGAACCCAAAACAAGCTCAAAATCCTCCCCCAAGCCGCCTTCAAAGGCGACGTTGTCTACAAAACCCTCAAAGTCGATAATCGTGGTGTCGCCGTCCTCGGCAGCCCGTCCGGAAACGGTGACAATCCGGGCGTTCCGCTCCCGCATTCTGTCGATTTCACCATCGACATCCTCATCCATAACCTTGGAGATATTCTTCTCCGCCTTTATGCCCTTGTAGTCGGAAACCGACATTTCCGGCTTTACGGTGACAGTTGCCTTAAATGTAAATCCGGTGGCCTTTTCCAGGGAAAGAATCTCTATGTTCGCCCGGTCAACCGGTTCAATGCCCGATTCATCAACGGCGTCGGCATAGGCGGAGGGATATAGTTCATTGACGGCATCCTCCAGAAAAACCCCTTCTCCATACATTTTTTCAATAATCTGCCTGGGGGCCTTGCCCTTGCGGAATCCGGGAACGGAGATTCCCTTGCTCTTGCGCTTATACACCTTATCGGTAGCAGCCGCCAGTTCGTCCGCGCCTACCGCAATCTCCAATTCGACGACGCTATTGTCCAGTTTCTGTGTGGATGTCAAATTCATCTAAATATCCTCCTAAAGTTTTAACCGTCTTAAACCCTAATATTGTATCATATGTTTTGGAAAAATGCCACCGGTTTCTTTGAAATAATCAAGATTCTTTTCTGCTTTCATAACGCGGCATCTACCTTAACCGGCATAAACGAGACATAGTCGGCGGAAATCATGGAAAAATGGATTCCATAGGCCGGGCCGATGGTGGCGCTGCGGTGTCCGGCTCCATGAATATGACCATAATAGCAGCGTTTTATTCCCGCGTCCGCCATGATATCCAGAAAAGGCCGCTGAACCTGGTCGCCAAACAATGGAGGATAATGCAAAAACAAAACCCGCTCCAGCTTCTTGTCCTGCACACTGTCCAGTGAGGCCTGGATGCGTATTGCCTCCCGGCGGATTATTTTGTCGTCCTGTGCCTGGCCGCTTTCAAACAGCCACCCCCGGGAACCGCACAGCGCCATCCCCTCCACCTCATAGCTGTTGTTGTGGAGGATATCCAGACTGTCCAGGCCTTCCCCCGCAAAAGCCTTCATCATTTTCGCGTAGGAGGCCCACCAATAGTCGTGATTTCCCTTGAGAATCAGCTTCCGCCCCGGAAGGCTGTGGAGCAGCTGAAAATCCGCCATGGCCTCTTCCAGGCTCATCCCCCAGGAGGTGTCTCCGGCCAACACGACGGTATCCTCCGGTTTAATGATTTTTTTCCAATTATATACTATTTTTTCCGTGTAATTTTCCCATCCCGGGAAAATGCTCATGGATTTGTTGGCGGTGAGCGACAGATGCAGGTCACCGATTGCATATATTGCCATAGTTCTCCTTGAATGTTACTTTTTCGCAGGTATGGATATCCACAGGAAGCGCACACTATAAACCTATCCGTTTATTACAAACCCGCCATTGAAACCGGCTTGTCTCAAGCGGCGGTGCGGATAGAAGATTTCGAGATAAAAGGCGAAAGGAATGGTAACAATGAACACCTTTTCCATGGGTGGCGGCACAGACCCCATAGATGGCATTACCTGCGATGTAACAAATTGCGAATACCATGAGGAGGGCAGCCTGTGTACCGCCAGACACATCAAGGTAGGCCCACAATACGCGGCTTCCTCGGCGGATACTGTCTGCGCAACCTTTAAACCCAGAAATTAATGCCTTTAACGGAATGCAGGAAAAATCCGGTAACCCGTGCGCTTTAACAATGTGCGACCGGCGCAGAAAAAGCAGTCCGGACAAATGGATTTTACCATTTTACAGCTCCCCTCGCCGGGCAGCCGCCTGGCGAGAGAGGAGCTTTTTATTTTTGTTAATCTGCTATACGCCAAGCATCTCCCGAACCACACGGGACATTTCCTCTTTTTCGCACACCTGCCGGAAGCGCACCTCTTTTGCTTGCAACTCAAGAATCTGCCTGGGGATCTGGGTTCCGGTGCGTTTGGCCAGTTCTTCCGCCTGGGCAAATTCGTCTCCGGCGGTACCCCCTCCCAGCGCGGCGAGGATACTGCCCGCAAATTTATAGGGGTTGGCGGTGGACGCGATCAATGTTTTCGTATTATCCCCGGTTGCGCGTACATAATCCTCATATACCCGGAGTGCCACGGCGGTGTGGGTATCACAGAGATAATCGAAGCGCTCAAAGGTATCCCGGATGGTCTTAGCGGTATGCTCCTCGTCACAAAATCCACCGTAGAACTGGGATTGGAGCTTTGCCTTCACCTCGTCCGACACGGTGTAAACGCCTTTTCCGGACAGGTCGGCCATCAGGCCGGAAACGGCCTTGTCGTTCTCGTCATACAGGGCGTAGAGCAGCCGCTCCAGATTGGACGATATGAGGATATCCATGGACGGGGAGCTGGTCATCACAAACTCCCGGCGGCGGTCATAGGTACCGGTCTTAATGAAATCGGTGAGTACATTGTTTACATTGGAGGCGCAGATCAGCTTGCCAACGGGCAGCCCCATCCGCTTGGTGTAATAGGCGGCCAGAATATTGCCGAAGTTGCCGGTGGGCACTGCTATATTGACAGGGTCGCCCATAGCGATTTCCTCATCCCGCACCAGGTCGCAGTAGGCGCTGATGTAGTAAACAATCTGTGGCGCCAAGCGTCCCCAGTTAATAGAGTTTGCGCTGGAGAACATAATATTGCGTTCCGTCAGGGTTTTCCGCAAATCATCGTCGGTGAAAATAGCCTTTACGGCGGTTTGGGTGTCGTCAAAGTTACCGTAAACGCCGCAAACCCCCACATTGCCGCCCTCCTGGGTCTGCATTTGCAGCTTTTGGACAGCGCTTACGCCGTCCTGGGGATAAAACACAAGAATTTTTGTGCCTGCCACATCCTTAAACCCCTCCAGGGCGGCCTTTCCGGTATCGCCGGAGGTAGCCACCAATATGACAACCTCCCTATCCTGGGCCACCTTGCCAATGGATGTGGTGAGCAGATGGGGCAGCAGCTGAAGCGCCATATCCTTAAATGCGCATGTGGGCCCGTGCCACAGCTCCAGCATATAGGCGTTTTGATCCAGCCGGGACATGGGGGCGATTCTGGGGTCGCCGAATTTATCGCCGCCATAGGCGCCCTGCACGCAGTCCCGCAGCTCACCGGGGGTGAAGTCGTCCAGGAATTCCCCCAGAATATCGCTGGCCCGCTCCAAATAGCTTTTGTGGATCAAGCCCTCCAGCCGGTCAGCGGTCAGCCGGGGCAGGGATTTGGGCACAAACAGCCCCCCCTCCCGGGAAATGCCCTGGGCAATAGCCTGGGCAGCGGATACGGATTCTTTGTTGTTTCGTGTACTGGTATACTTCATCGCTTTAACCTCCAATTACAGCGGCGCAAAAAAGCGGCGCGCATTCTCAAAAAACAATTTATTCACAGTGGCGGCACTAAGTCCCGACTCCAACAGCGCCTCCCGGAAGGGCCGGATACACTGCAAGCCCTTCAGATAGGGCGGCATGTCGGCCCCGTCAAAATCCGAGCCCAGCGCCAGGGTGTTCTCGCCACCCAGCTCCAAAAAATGGTGGATATGCCGCAGGAGGTCGGATATGTCCGATGAGCCTCCGCCTTCCCGGATAAACGAGTCGTAGTAGTTGATACCCACCAGCCCGCCCCGATCCCGGATCTCCCCAAACATACCGTCGGTGAGGTTCCGCCGATGGTCGCACACGGCTCTGGAATTGGAATGGCTGGCAACAAAGGGGCGTTTGGCAAAGCGGCACAGCTCCCAAAAGCCGGTGTCGCTTAAATGTGAGACGTCCACCACCATGCGGCGGTTTTCCATCTCGGCCACCACCTGCCTGCCAAAGGACGTGAACCCCTGGTCTGTGGCGGCCCCACCACAAATTTCGTTGGCGCCGTTCCAGGTGAGGGTCATCATCCTGACCCCCTCCTTATGGAGAGCCTCCACCCGGCTCACCTCTCCCGCCAACACGGCTCCACCCTCCACCGTCAGCATGGCGGCAAACCTTTTGCCGTCCAGCAAATGCATGATCCCGGCGGTATCCTCCACCAGGGCCATCTGCTCATGGTGCTCCGCCAATTGACCGCGAAAAAGCGCCGCCACCTGGTCGAAATAACGCACCGCCCCTTGGCCCCGGAGGTTATCCGGTATAAACACCGCCATGCACTGGCAGATGTGGTAACCCTCGGGTAGCTTGCGTAGGGAAAAATCCAGATCCGGGTGGGAGAGGCCGACGCCGCGCTTATAGCATTCCGTAATGGTGTCGCAATGGAGATCAAATACATAGTTACCGGTAGTAGGCTTCACAATCAAACGCTCCAGTCAGATAATCATGGGACAGCACCCCGCCCGGCTTTCCCACCAGGATGCTCAGCACATCAAAACGAGGTTGCAGGTCACTGGGATTTCGCTGTAGGTATAACAGCGCCGTGGCGATAATCTTCCTTTGCTTTGAGATGGTAACCGCTGTAAAGCCGCCCACCATGCTCCCCTGCCTGCGGGTTTTCACCTCGACAAAGCAGATGTATTGGCCGTCGGATATAATGAGGTCGATTTCCCCGTAGCGGCTGTGAAAATTCCGCTCCAGCACCCGGTAGCCCTTCTCCTCCAGGAGCCGGACGGCGTAGCGCTCCCCCATCCGTCCTGTTTCCCTACTCCCCACGGTCTGCCCTCCACTTGCGCAGAAAGCTCTGCCGGTGGACGGGACTGGGGCCGTGGAGATCCAGCATCTCGTAGTGGAGCTTTGTGGGGTAGCCCTTATGCCGGGCGAAAAGGTATTGGGGGTACTCCTGATCCAAAGCCTTCATATGGCGATCCCGGGCCACCTTGGCCAGAATAGATGCCGCCGCGATGGCCGCGCTTGTGGCGTCTCCCTTCACCACCGTCCGGGTATGGAGGTTCGGGACGCCGGGATTCTGATTACCGTCCACCAGCAGGCAGTCCGGTGGAATATGTAACCCCTCCACCGCCCGGCGCATGGCCAGCAGCGATGCCTGCAAGATATTCATTTCATCGATCCCGGCGGCATCCACACTGGTGATACAATAGGCCGCCTTCTCTATAATCAGGCCGTACAGGGCGTCCCGCTTCCTCTCGGTAAGCTTCTTGGAATCGTTAAGGCCGGGAATCTCCGTGTCGCGGGGAAGAATGACCGCCGCCGCGTACACCGGGCCGGCCAGGGGACCCCGCCCTGCCTCATCCACACCGGCTATGCGCTCGAAGCCCAAGGCATACGCTTCCCTGTCATACGCGTACAGGCTCAATGGCTTTCCTCTCCCCTCGCCGGTTTTTGGGGCGGCTGCTTCGCTGGAGGCTTTTCCAGGGTAATGCGGCCAATTTTTCCGCCGCGAAATTCATCCAAAACCATAATAGCTCCCCGCTCGGTGTTAAGGTCACCGCCGGGCAGCAGCATTCCCCGATTTTTTGCCACCTGGCACAGAAGATCGTGGCCTCTCAAATTCAGGTCGGTCAGCTTGTACCGTGCGGTCAGCAGCGCCGGATACTCCCGGGAAATCCGTTCCAGAAGACGCGTGGCCAGCCCTTCAATATCCAGCACCTCGTCCTTAACCGCACCGGTGAAGGCGAGATTCTCCGCCACCAGCTGATCCTCAAACTTTGGCCACAGGACGCCGGGCATATCCAGGAGCTCGTTGCCGTCCTCCAGCTTCACCCACTGCTTGCCCCGGGTTACGCCGGGGCGATCCTCCACCTTAGCGCGTTTGCTGGGTGCCATCCGGTTGATAAGCGAGGATTTCCCCACGTTGGGAATTCCCACAATCATCATTCGCACCGGCCGCCCCGACATCCCCTTGGCGGCCCGCCGGGCCAGCTGTTGGGAGAGCGCGCCCTCCACCAGCGCGGTTAAGCTTTTAAGCCCCTTTCCACTGCGGCAGTCCACCGCCAGCACCGGGATACCCTTTTCCCTGTAATAGGCACACCAGCTCCCGGTAAGGGCGCTGTCGGAAATATCACTCTTGTTGAGCAGGATTACCCGGGGCTTATTTCCCACAAGCCTGTCGATCTCCGGGTTGGCGGAGGACAGCGGAATTCGGGAATCCCGCAGCTCCACCACCACATCCACCAGCTTGAGGTTGGCGCTGATCATCCGCCGGGTTTTGGCCATGTGGCCTGGAAACCACTGAATAGACGGTGATATTATATCCATTGTACTCTCCTGTCGGTGTAAAACTAAATTATTTTGGCACTCCCATATCGTTGTAGGGGAGCACGCGGTAAAGAACCCTGCCTAAAATATACCGGGAGTCCACCATTCCCACCGCCTTGTCCCGGCTGTCCCAGGAATTGTTCCGGTTGTCCCCCATCACAAACACGCAGCCTGGGGGGACGGTCGCCGGAAATTCCATATCATAGCTCAGATGGGTAGGCTCGGAGATATAGTCGCCCTCCTCCTTTTCCACACCGTCCACATAGACAATACCCTTCTGGAAGTCGATATCAATGGTTTGCCCCTCTACTGCGATGATGCGCTTAATCAGAGGCTCATTCCGAAAATTGGGCTTGGTTATCACCACAATGTCGTCCTGCTTGGGGGAATAAAACAGCCGTGTGATAATAAGGCGATCCTGGTTGTGCAGGGTGGGGCGCATGGAATCTCCGTCCACTCCCGCCATCCGCGCTACGAATGTGAAGATCAATACCACACACACCACCGCGGTCATACTGGCTTCAACCCAGTCGAACAGCTCCCGCATAACAGAACGGCGCACCGAATCCAGCGGTGTATAGTCCTCATTCATTATTACGCCACCCTCTCAAAAGTATCTTGAAATAGTAAAAAAGGGACTACGATAGCCCCTTTCCTCAGCATTTTAACGAATTGCTTCCTTGACTTTCGCGGCCTTGCCCACACGGTCACGCAGATAGTAGAGCTTGCCCCTGCGCACACGGCCTTTGCGCACAGTTTCCACCTTGTCAATAGAGGGTGAATTGATGGGAAAAACCCTTTCAATGCCTACGCCATGGGCTACCCGGCGCACTGTGAAGGTTTCGGCTATGCCGCCATGCTTCTTGGCGATAACCGTCCCCTCAAACACCTGAATTCTCTCCCGCTCGCCTTCCTTAATCTTAACGTGAACGCGAACGGTGTCGCCGATGCATACGTCAGGCAACTGCTCTTTCATAGAATCTTGCGCAATAAGCTTTAAAGCATCCATGATACTGTTCCTCCTTCAATTTTCAGACATTCAATACCCCGAGCAAGGCAGAGGAATATCCGCTTCAATGTCGCGGCGAAAACGCCGAGCATCGAACCCCGGCCGTCCTAAAAAGACGGCGGATCGTTGCATACCGCAACATTATACCACAACCCGCCAGTGGATGCAATAGGAATTACAAAAATTCCGCCAATTCCTTGGTTAGTATTTTTGTGCGCACAATCCGAACGCCGTCCGGCTCCAGCCCACACCAATCGTAAAATGCCTTGAGGAACAGGGTTGGATTTATATTTGTGGTATTCCCCGAAGCCAGCCGCAGCACCAGCGCCAGGATATTTTCCCTTACCTCCATCCCCAAAAGCTCCACCAGGGGGCGGATATCCAAGAGCTTATCCCCTTTTTTCGTGCGCTTTGTCACCTGAATCTCCGGCTGCCGCAGCAGCGCCTCCAGCTTGCCAGCCATCACCTCGGGGTCTGCCTCCAGGTACCGCAGGGTAACCTCATAATCCCCCCAGGCGATGAGGGAGGCGTCCATTTCAGGCGGCGCCGCCCTCCTGGCGCGCAAGCCCGGGGGGAGTGCCCCGTCAAAACGCCTCACCACCTCATCCATCTCTACAGGCCGGGTCAGGCGAATATCCACCGATTCGCACAGGCTCTCATATCCCAGGGCGATGGGCAGCGGGAATGTGCTATAGAGATGAGGATTAAAGCCCTGGGTATACCAAACGGGCAGGCCGCTCCGCTTCAGGGCCCGGGTCATAGTGCGCATGGTATCCAGGTGGGATGTGTACTTTGCCCTGCCTGTCTTCTCAAAAAAAATCCGCACCGGTATTATCTGCATGGTAGCACCCTCTTTCCTTCCCCATATAGTTCCGCCGCGCCGCAGGCGCTGCAACCCTCCCGGCAGTTGCGGGTTGTGGCCGCCTCCATCGCCTTCCGGTGTTCGGCAATCAGGTATTTTTTTGATACGCCATAGTCCAGATGAGACCAGGGGGTAATCTCATCGTAGGAGCGGCGGCGGGCTGCATAAAAGGCAGGGGCTATGCCGTGGCGGGCAAAGGCGTCGTCCCACCGCTGCCGGGAAAAATGCTCGTCCCATCCATCCAGCTTGCTTCCGGCGCGCCAAGCGTCCTCCACCACATCGCAGAGCCGCCGGTCGCCCCTGGCCAACACCGCCTCCAGCACGCTGGTTGTTCCGTCGTGATAGCGGAAGCTGATCTTTTTGCTGCGGATACAGCTTTTCAAATACTTTTGCTTTTCCGAAAACAGCTCCATGGAGTCCTGAGGCTCAAATTCAAAGGGGGTAAAGGGCTTAGGCACAAAGCAGGCGGCGCTGATGCTGACCTGTACCCCCTTACCCTTGGGCTTGTCCGGCATGCTGTAGTATAGATCCACAATCCGCTGGGCCAGAGCCGCGATTCCCTCCACATCCTCCATGGTTTCGGTGGGCAGCCCCAGCATAAAATAGAGCTTTACCGAGGTATAGCCGCCCTGGAAGGCGGTGCGGCAGGTGCGCATAATCTCGTCCTCGGTGATGTTTTTGTTGATGACATCCCGCATCCGCTGGGTGCCCGCCTCAGGAGCGAAGGTCAGCCCCGACTTCCGCACCTTGGCAATCTGCTCCAGCAGCCCTGGGGAAAAGCTGTCAATCCGCAGGGAGGGCAGCGACAGGTTCACCTTCTCCTCCTCTGTCCAGCCCAGCATACAGCCCAGCAGGGGCTGTATCTCCGAATAGTCGCTGGTGCTCAGCGAGGTGAGGGAAATCTCCTCATAACCGGTGGAGGCCACTAGATTCAAGGCATTTTGGTTGAGGGTTTCATGGGATTTTTCCCGGAAGGGCCGGTAAATAAAACCTGCCTGACAAAAACGGCAGCCCCGCAGGCAGCCCCGCAGCACCTCCAATATCGCCCGGTCGTGGACAATATCTATAAAAGGAACCACAAATGTTTCAGGAAAAAACACCTTGTCCAAATCGGTGATAATCCTTTTGCGCACGGTGGCGGGCGTGTCCCCCACAGGGGATATGGCCGCCACCGTACCGTCCGCGTTGTAGGCCACATCGTACAGGGAGGGTACATAGATTCCGGGAATCCTCGCGGCGGCCCGGAGGTACCGCTCCTTGCTCCAGCCCTGGGTTTTGGCGGTCTTGTACAGGTCAATCATCTCCAAGTTGACCTCCTCTCCCTCCCCCAGGACAAACAGGTCTACAAAAGCGCTGAGAGGCTCCGGATTGCAGGCGCAGGGGCCTCCGGCCATCACTATGGGCGACAGGCCAACCCGATCCGCGCTGCGTACCGGCAGGCCGGCAAGATCCAGCATATTCAGCACGGCGGTAAAACTCAACTCATACTGGAGCGTAAAGCCGATCATATCAAAATCCGCGATGGTATCCAGGCTTTCCAGGCCGTAAAGGGGAATCCCCTTCTCCCGCATCAGTATTTCCATATCCTCCGCCGGGGCAAAGACGCGCTCGCACCAGGTATCCTCCCTGGCGTTTTTCAGGGAATAGAGTATTTTCATGCCCAGATGGGACATGCCGATCTCATACAGGTCGGGAAAACAGAACGCAAAACGCACATCCACAGACTTTGGATCCTTTGTCACGCTATTCAGTTCACCGCCGATATAACGGGCGGGTTTTTGCACCTTGTCCAGTATGCCTTCCAGTTTATCTTGTACATTCAATAGGGTGAGCCTCCTTTTATTCCGCATACTATAGCTGATTAACAAAAAATCCTTTCAGAATTTTTTGAACCGGCAAAGCCGGTTGGCGCGCTTCGTGTGCCTTAATCCTGCTGTATACGTCATTTGTGCGGCTCCGCCGCACGCCGCTCTTTGCGCGGCAACTAAAAATCTTTCGGATTTTTTAGTTAAATGACTATATCATAGTATAAAAGGAAGCAAATTGCAAATGTTATCCCCTAAAAATCACCGTAACCGTCAAATAAATACAGGTAAACAGCAGTGTGAAATTTCCTCCGCCCCTAAGGATTAAGAGGATGGACAGGGCAAACAGGGGGGTAAGTATAAAAAAAGACACGCCCCGTGAAATATTCAGGGCTAGTCTTGGCGAAAAAAATCGGTCGCAAAGGAGCCGGCATAAGGTTCCCCCATCCAAATTCCCGATGGGCAGAATATTAAAGGCCGCCACCGCCAAATTTGCCGCAATCAAAAACATGGCGCGCAGGGACTGAAAGAAAAAAAGGTAAAGCCCCAGCGCAAATAAGAGATTTGCCGCAACGCCCCCCAGTATAACCGCCACCTCCTGTGGGTAGGAGCAGACGCGGCTGTCCCGCCGCCGGATATTCACACTGATAGCCGTAAAGCGCACCGTCCCCGGCCTTAGGCCGCAGCAAGCCATTGCCAGCAGGTGCCCCGATTCATGGACGATAACCGGGAGCGCCAGATACAGCGTTAAGGCCCCCTGATACAAAAACAGAACCAGCGCCACTACGGCAAAAAACCAAAAATTAAAAGAAACCTCGGTTTCTCCCAGGCGGAACCGCAATTCCATTCTACTCCACCACCTGAATATTGTCCTCCAATACCCAGGCGGGGTCGGTAAACATACCGTCAACAATCACAGAGAAATGGAGGTGGGGCCCGGTCACAGTTCCGGTCTGGCCCACCTTGGCAATTCGTTCCCCCTGACGAACCGCCATCCCCTCCCGGGCAATGATTTCGCTGCAATGGGAGTAGGAGGTTTGCAGATGGGTTGCATGCTGGAGAACAATGTAGTTGCCGTAAATATCCGACCAGCCCACCTCCACCACCTCTCCGGGAAGGGCCGCCAGGATGCTCCTGCCCTCCTCCGCCGCAATGTCAAGCCCCGTGTGAAAGTCGGCGGTTTCGGTGAGGGGGTGGTAGCGGTAGGCGAACAAGGAGGTGATAATCCCCTCCACCGGCGCCATCATAGCCCCCCCCAGCGCCACCGGGGAAAGGGTTGAACCCCTTGGCGGGGATAACTGCCGGGTGAGGTCATTCCCCGCGTCCGCCGGCAGCCACCCTCCCGCTGCGCCGGTGGGCTTTAAGTAGTCATAATCGAACTGCCCCTCCCCGGACGCACCTGCCTGAGAGGGCTCCACCGGCTCAATCGGTTCGCTTACACCGCCGGAGATGGCCTCCATCCAATGGCTCACCCTTTCGCTGATGGCGGACAGCATTCCCCGGGAGCTGTCGGTCAACTGGCCAAGCAACGCCGCCAGCTGCTGATTTTGGCTTTCATCGGTGGCCATGCTCCGGTATTGATCCCGAACCCTTTCAAAGCCCTCCCTATCCACCCTGCCAAATATCCCGGCCGCTAAAAACAGCGTCACACAGATGAAAATTTGGATCGTCAGCGCCACCACAATGGCGTCACCCTGCTGCACGTCCCTGGATGCACGGCCATAGCGAAGCTCCCGCGGGCGGTGGCCGTAGTATCTGCTTGACAAAACAATCCCCCACTTTATTTATAGTCTTACTTTAAATATATGCGGAGGAATGGACAAAGATACCGCGGAAAATAAGGCATCAAACGGTGGAAATTACCTGGATTTTCTGATATACTCTGTGAGGATAAAGTCAGACATTTAAAAACGCCTAAAGCGTTTTTAAATTAACCAGCTATAACAAAAGAGACGAGGAATGTGATTCATGGCTGAACAAGTAACCGAGCTGCTGCGCAGCTACCTATCCCCCGAGCTGGTGGTATTTATTATTTCCATGCTCCCTGTTCTGGAGCTTAGGGGCGGCTTGATTGCCGCATCCCTGCTGGGGATTCCCTGGCAAACCGCAACTGTTATAAGCCTGCTTGGCAACGCGCTCCCCATCCCCTTTATCCTACTGTTTCTCAAGCAGGTTCTTCTCTTTTTAAAGAAGTTAAGACCCTTTCAAGGATTGGTGCTTTGGATTGAGAACAGGGCCCAGGCCAAATGTGCTGAGGTCATGGAAAAGCATCCCCACCGCATTCAGCTGGCGCTGTTTTTGTTTGTGGCCATTCCCCTGCCGGGTACCGGCGCCTGGACAGGCGCCTTGATAGCCGTATTCCTGGGGATTAAAATGCGGAAATCCGTTGGGCCCATCTGCCTGGGGATTCTGGGGGCCGCTGTTATTATGCTGGTCATCACTTATTTTCTCCCTTTTCTCGCGGGGTTGAAGTAAGAAATATCCTACCCAAATGAAATAACCCTTACAGCTTTCCCTCTAAAAAATAAGTAGCCTCCATATCCGCCACGTTTAAAGCGAAGGCCAGAGGGAAGCGCTCGAAAGCGTCGCCGATATTCCGCTTGTCCTCAATGCCGGAAAACCCCATGTGATAGCGGATGGCAAACGCTTCCTCCCGGTTGAGGCGGATAAATCCCCCCACGACATAGACGGATTTTTCTCCGTGTCCATAGGGCAATTTATCATCATATTCATAGCTGGGTACCTTTTGCCACACGCCGTTATCATCCTTTACGTTCCGGAAACCCGGCTTATAGCAATTGATTTTGCAGGTATCATGAAGCAGCGCCGCTACCGCGATGGTTTCGTCACTGTACCGCATGCCATACTCTTGCTGTACACGTTCCCGATCCAAATAGGCTTTCAGGCAGCGATATACATTGACGCTATGTTCCACCAATCCTCCCTCATGGGCGCCATGGAAGCGCTGGCTGGCGGGAGCGGTGAAAAAGTCGCAGCCCTTGGACTCCAGGTACTCCAGCAGCTTATCCGCTCCCTCCCGGGTAATGTTTTTATTGTAAATTTCCAGGAATTCCTCCCGTGTCTCCTGTGCGTCCATCTATTCCATCCCCCCATCGTTTTCTGTGGATTCCGCGCCAAGGGACTCCGGAGCAAAGCGCGGCCCGGAGTAACCATCACGCTCCACGCGCTCACTCCACATGGCGGCGGGACGCACCCAAATTCCCCTCTCACCGTACAGGGCCTGGTACACCACCATATCTTCAAGAGTTTCGCTGTGCCTTGCGGTCATAAGCAGCCGGTAGCGGTTTCCTTTAAAATGCCGGTAGATTCCCGGCTCTGGCGGTTTGGTCATATTGGTACCTCCGTGTTTTTGTGTCTTGTATTTTTGCTCCCCATAAATATTAAGCAATGAGTAATCAGGCTTAAATCATACAACATAAGGCACCAGACAATATTGTCTGGTGCCTTAACAATTTCTCTTTCACTCGAAAATCCCGTGAGAGAGCCTACTATTAGGAATTAACCTTGATAACAACACCGGAACCTACAGTACGGCCGCCTTCGCGGATAGCAAAACGGAGGCCTTCTTCAATGGCAATGGGGGTAATCAGGTCAACATCCATCTCCACGTTGTCGCCAGGCATGCACATCTCGATACCCTCAGGCAGCTTGATGATACCGGTGACGTCGGTGGTGCGGAAATAGAACTGGGGACGGTAGTTGTCAAAGAAAGGGGTATGGCGTCCACCCTCGGACTGCTTCAGCACATAAACCTGTCCGCGAAATTTGGTGTGGGGCTTGATGGAGCCGGGCTTGCAAAGAACCTGGCCGCGCTGAATCTCGGATCTCTGAACGCCACGCAGCAGGGCGCCAACATTGTCGCCAGCCTCGGCGTAATCAAGAATCTTGCGGAACATCTCAATGCCGGTAACAACAGTCTTTCTGGACTCGTCAGTCAAGCCAACAACCTCAACCTCGTCGCCGGTCTTGATCTGGCCTCTCTCCACTCTGCCGGTGGCAACGGTACCGCGGCCGGTGATGGTGAAGACATCCTCAACAGGCATCAGGAAGGGCAGGTCGGCCTTTCTCTCGGGGGTGGGGATATAGCTGTCAACAGCCTCCATCAGCTTGATGATGGATTCATACTCGGGAGCGGAGGTATCGGTGCTGGAGCTCTCCAGAGCCTTCAGGGCGGAACCAATGACAATGGGGGTGTCATCGCCGGGGAACTGGTACTCGCTGAGCAGCTCGCGGATTTCCATCTCAACCAGCTCAATCAGCTCGGGATCGTCAACCTGATCTGCCTTGTTCATATAAACAACGATATAAGGAACACCAACCTGACGGGACAGCAGGATATGCTCGCGGGTCTGGGGCATAGGGCCATCCGCGGCGGAAACAACCAGGATTGCGCCATCCATCTGAGCCGCGCCGGTAATCATGTTCTTTACATAGTCGGCGTGTCCGGGGCAGTCGACGTGGGCGTAGTGGCGGCTATCAGTCTCATACTCTACATGGGCGGTATTGATGGTGATACCGCGCTCCCTCTCCTCGGGGGCCTTGTCAATCATGTCGTACGCCACAAACTTAGCGCCGCCCTTGAGACCCAGTGTCTTGGTGATTGCCGCGGTGAGAGTAGTTTTGCCGTGGTCAACGTGACCGATGGTGCCAATGTTAATATGGGGCTTCGTGCGTTCAAATTTCTGCTTTGCCATTACTAAATTTCCTCCCTTATTTAAGGATATTTTACATGTGAACGATCTTGTACGTTACTAAGCATCATTGTATCAAGTACACACCTAAAAAGCAAGTGTCTGGTGGGAAATCTTAGTCTTTTTTCACCCGGGAATTGATAATTCCCTCAGAGATAGACTTGGGAACCTCGATATAATGGGAAGGCTCCATGGTGTACTGACCCCGGCCCTGGGTTTTGGAGCGCATATCCGTAGCGTAACCAAACATTTCAGACAGAGGGACAAATGCGTCGATCTGCTGTGCGCCGCTGCGGGCGATCATACCCTGGATCTGTCCGCGCCTGGAGTTCAGGTCACCGATAACGTCGCCCATATAATCCTCGGGAACCGTGACGGTAACCTTCATAATCGGCTCCAGAATGCAAGGGTCGGCCTTTCTCATCGCATCCTTAAACGCCATGGAGCCGGCGATCTTAAAGGCCATTTCAGAGGAGTCAACCTCATGGTAGGAGCCGTCAAACACGGTTGCGATAACGTCAACAACAGGATATCCCGCAACAATACCCGCCTGCATAGCCCCCTGAATACCCTGGTCAATAGGACCAATGTACTCCTTGGGAATGGAACCGCCGACAGTCTTATTCTCGAACACATACCCCTTGCCGCTTTCATTGGGAGCAAGGCGCAGCTTGACATGACCATATTGGCCCCGGCCACCCGACTGGCGGGCGTATTTGGTGTCCACCTCGGCCCCCTTGCGGACGGTTTCCTTGTAAGCAACCTGGGGTTTACCTACATTGGCCTCTACCTTAAATTCACGGAGCAGGCGATCCACAATAATCTCCAGATGAAGCTCGCCCATACCGGCGATGATGGTCTGTCCTGTTTCTTCATCGGTATAGAACCGGAAGGTGGGATCCTCCTCCGCCAGCTTGGAAAGGGCGATGCCCATTTTTTCCTGACCGGCCTTGGTTTTAGGCTCGATGGCAACGCGGATAACCGGTTCGGGGAACTCCATAGACTCCAAAATAATTGGATGCTTCGCATCGCAGAGGGTGTCGCCTGTGGTGGTGTTTTTGAGGCCCACCGCCGCCGCAATATCGCCGGCATAACAGGTTTCCAAATCCTGGCGGTGGTTCGCGTGCATCTGCACAATCCGGCCCATGCGCTCGGTGTTGCCTTTATTGGAGTTGTAAACCGAGCTGCCGGCATTCACTACGCCGGAATAGACGCGGAAAAAGCACAGCTTGCCCACAAAGGGGTCGGTGGCAATTTTAAACGCCAGCGCGGAGAAGGGCTCGCTGTCCGAGGAGGGTCTCTCCTCTTCCGCATCGGTATCGGGGTTGACGCCGGAAATGTGGTCGACGTCGGTTGGGGCGGGCATATAATCCACGATGGCATCCAAAAGCTTCTGCACGCCCTTGTTTTTGTAGGAGGTTCCACAAACCACAGGCACCATATCGTTGGCCAGGGTGGCCTTGCGGATACATGCCTTAATGTCCGGAATGGGGAGCTCCTCCCCCTCCAGATAACGCTCCATCAGGCTGTCGTCCTGTTCGGCAACAGTCTCCAAAAGCTTGGTATGGTACTCCTCGGCCTGGGCGCGCATATCCTCGGGGATTTCCTCCACCCGGATGTCCTTGCCCAGATCGTCGTAATACACATATGCCTTCATTTCCACAAGGTCAACAATGCCCTTGAACTCGGATTCCGCGCCGATGGGAAGCTGTATCGGCACGGCGTTGGCTTTCAGCCGGTCGTGCATCATCCCCACCACGTTGATGAAATTGGCGCCCATGATGTCCATCTTGTTGACATAGGCCATACGGGGTACCCGGTATTTGTCGGCCTGACGCCAAACGGTCTCCGACTGGGGCTCAACGCCGCCCTTGGCGCAGAACACAGTTACAGAACCATCCAGCACACGCAGGGAGCGCTCTACCTCAACGGTAAAGTCCACATGCCCGGGGGTATCAATAATGTTGATTCTATGGCCATTCCAGAATGCAGTAGTAGCGGCGGAGGTAATGGTGATACCCCGCTCCTGCTCCTGCTCCATCCAGTCCATTGTTGCAGCGCCTTCGTGAACCTCACCTATTTTGTGAGTGATACCGGTGTAATACAAAATACGCTCGGTGGTGGTTGTTTTTCCAGCGTCAATGTGGGCCATTATGCCTATATTACGAGTCAGGTCTAACGGGATCTCTCTTGGCATAGGGTCCTCCTTCAGTAAGGTGTAAAATCATACCCAAAAGGCATTACGGAACTTACCATCTGTAATGCGCAAAAGCCCTGTTGGCCTCTGCCATCTTGTGGGTATCATCGCGCTTCTTGCACGCGCCACCTGCACCGTTGAGGGCATCCATGATTTCCCCTGCCAGGCGTTCGCGCATTGTTCTTTCATTTCTGGCCCGGGAATAAGAGGTCATCCATCTCAGGCCCAGTGTCTGACGCCGTTCCGGACGCACCTCCATGGGTACCTGATAGGTGGCGCCGCCTACCCGGCGGGCCTTGACCTCCAACACAGGCATAATATTCTCCAGCGCCTGCTCAAATGCTTCTAAAGGATCTTTGCCGGTTTTTTCCCTTACGATATCAAAGGCGCCATATACAATCTTTTGGGAAACACCTTTTTTGCCATCATACATAATGGAATTTATCAGGCGCGTAACCATCTTGGAATTGTACATAGGATCCGGCAAAACATCTCGTTTTGCGATTTTGCCTCTTCTTGGCACTTCGCTTCCCTCCTTCACATAATGAATTCATCGGTACTCGAAAGTGACAAAACTCTCGCGGTGCCAAATACAAGGCTGTATGTTAAGCCCTTAATTTGGCGGATATTGTTCTGCGTAGAAGTTTTATTACTTTGCGGCACCAGCCTTCGGACGTTTCGCACCGTACTTGGAGCGGCTCTGCTTGCGGTTTGCAACGCCTTGCGCGTCCAATGTTCCACGGATAACGTGGTAACGGCAGCCGGGCAGATCCTTCACACGTCCGCCGCGGATCAGCACAACGCTGTGTTCTTGCAGGTTGTGGCCTTCACCGGGGATATATGCTGTTGCCTCAATCTGATTGGAAAGCCGAACCCTTGCGATTTTACGCAGAGCCGAGTTGGGCTTCTTGGGGGTTGCGGTTCTGATTGCAGTGCAAACGCCGCGCTTCTGGGGGGACGCATGATCTGTCATGATCCTCTTTTTAGAGTTGAGTCCCTTGAGAAGAGCAGGAGCGGTGGACTTTTTTGTAATGACCTCTCTGCCTTTGCGTACAAGCTGGTTAAATGTTGGCATATGGCACCTCCTTCTTCAAAAATATATTGTAAGGGAACGGATGTAAAACCCATCCTCTACAAAGCTGATTTGGTTTTGGCAAGCCCTTGCAGGCTCACCCAAACACTAATTTTACCACTGCCAATAGCTGATTGTCAATATTTTTTTAAAATAAAGCTCGAAAATCGCAATCTTAAGTTAAAGCACCCTCTTTACCCCTCCTGCACGAAGGCGGAACGCGTTGATAATGTGCTAAAGCCTGATTCGGCCGCTGTGGCATTAAGCCTCTTGGGAATCGTCCAAATCGGGGTAAGAGCTGATAGCATCCGGTTCAACCCCCCCTAAAAAATTCGCCTGATCCAGCACCGCGCCGTAGGAATCGCTTCCGGCTCCTGCGGGCTGTTCCTTTTTGTACCTGGAGTAGACCACGGTACCGGTTCCCGCCGGGATCAGCTTGCCAATAATGACATTTTCCTTGAGGCCAACCAGCGGATCCACCTTGCCCATGATGGCGGCCTCGGTGAGGACGCGGGTTGTCTCCTGGAAGGCTGCGGCCGACATAAAGGATTCGGTGGCCAAGGATGCCTTGGTAATACCCAGCAAAAGCGGTGTTTTTGTGGCCGTCGCCCGTTCGCCGCCGTCCGCTGCATTCAGTTGGGTGATGCGGTTGTTTTCCATCTCCAGCTCGTGTTTGGATATCACAGACCCGGAAATCAGGGTGGTATCCCCTTGGTCGTCGACCTTGATCTTGCGCATCATCTGCCGGACGATGACCTCAATGTGCTTGTCATTGATGTCAACGCCTTGGGTGCGGTAGACTCGCTGCACCTCCTGGATCAGGTAGTCCTGTACCGCCAGCTCACCCTGCACCTGGAGGATTTCGGCAGGCTCAATGGAGCCCTCGGTGAGCTGCTGGCCCTTGGCCACCACATCCCCCTCGGACACCTTAAGGGTGGAGCCGTAGATAACCTGCTTTTCAAAGCGTTCGCCGCTTTCGTTGTCGGTAACATAAACGAAGTCATTGCCCTTGGGATCCTTTTCAAAGGATACAACGCCGTCCAAATGGCTGATAATCGCCGCGCTTTTGGGCTTGCGGGCCTCAAACAGCTCCTCAACACGGGGCAAGCCCTGTGTGATATCGCTGGCTGACGCGATACCGCCGGTGTGGAAGGTACGCATGGTCAGCTGGGTACCCGGCTCACCGATGGACTGGGCGGCGATAACGCCCACCGCCTCTCCAATAGCAACGGGCTGGCCATTGGCCAGGTTGGATCCATAGCAGCGGGAGCAAACGCCGTTATCCGACGAGCAATTGATAATGGAGCGGATTTTAAGCTTGGCGATACCGGCCCCGCTTACGCGGTCGGCGTCCCGCTCGTCCATCATCTTATCCTTGGAAACCAAAACCTCGCCGGTGGCGGGATCCACAACATCCTCCACAGCGTAACGGCCCAGCAGGCGCTCGGAAAATTCCTCAATGACCCGGCCGCTGTCCATAATTTCTTCCACCATCACACCCTCGGTGGCGCCGCAGTCCTCCTCGCGGATGATAACCTCCTGGGATACATCCACCAGGCGGCGGGTCAGGTAGCCCGAGTCCGCCGTACGCAGCGCGGTGTCGGCAAGACCCTTGCGCGCTCCACGGGAGGAGTTGAAGTATTCCAGTATATTCAGGCCCTCGCGGTAGTTGGCCCGGATGGGAATCTCAATGGCTTTACCGGAGGTGTTGGCAATCAGGCCGCGCATACCCGCCAGCTGACGGATCTGATCCATGCTGCCACGGGCGCCCGAGTCCGCCATCATAAAGATGGGGTTTTCCGGCCCGAAGTTCTTTTGCAAAGCGTCCTTGACCCGCTGGGTGGTGTCATTCCAGGTTTTAATCACGCGCTCGTACCGGACGTCCTCGGAGATGAGGCCCCGGTCATAGCGGCGCTGGATATCCAGAACCTGCTTTTCCGCCTCGGCCAGATACTCCTTCTTTTCCGGGGGAATCACAGCGTCGGAAATGGATACCGTAATAGCGCTTCGGGTGCTGTAACGGAAGCCCAGTGTCTTCACCTTGTCCAGAACCTCCGCCGTGCGCGCGGTACCGTGGCGGGCAATACACCGGGTAAATATCTTACCCAGCTCCTTTTTGCGCACCAGGAAGGCAACCTCCAGGTCAAACTGATTTTCCGGTACGCTCCGGTCTACAAAGCCCAGATCCTGGGGAAGGGGCTCATTGAACAGGATGCGGCCCACTGTGGCGTCGATCATACGGCTTTGGGTGGTGTCCCCCACTTCCTTGGTCACCCGCACCCGAATGGGCGCGTGAAGGCCGACCACTTCCGCCTGATAGGCCATTATAGCCTCGTTGGCGTCCCGGAAAACCTTGCCCGCGCCAATCTCATCCTCGCGGATCTTGGTGAGATAGTAGGCGCCCAGAACCATGTCCTGGGTAGGCACGGCCACCGGCCGGCCGTCGGAGGGCTTGAGCAGGTTATTTGCCGCCAGCATCAGGAACCGGGCCTCGGCCTGCGCCTCGGCGGAAAGCGGCACATGCACCGCCATCTGGTCGCCGTCAAAATCCGCGTTATACGCGGTACAGACCAAAGGATGGAGCTTGAGGGCGCGGCCCTCCACCAGGATGGGCTCAAAGGCCTGAATACCCAGCCTGTGCAGGGTGGGCGCGCGGTTCAGGAGCACCGGGTGATCCTTGATGACCACCTCCAGCGCGTCCCAAACCTCCTTGGAGGTGGCGCGCTCCACCATTTTTCTGGCTTGCTTGGCGTTTTGCGCGTCCTTGTTGTCCACAAGGCGCTTCATGACAAAGGGCTTAAACAGCTCAATGGCCATCTCCTTGGGAAGGCCGCACTGGTACATTTTCAGCTCAGGGCCGACGACGATAACCGAACGCCCTGAGTAGTCCACGCGCTTACCCAGCAGGTTCTGGCGGAAACGGCCCTGCTTGCCCTTGAGCATATCCGACAGGGATTTCAGCGGGCGGTTGTTGGGACCGGTCACCGGGCGGCCCCGGCGGCCATTGTCGATGAGGGCATCCACCGCCTCCTGGAGCATCCGCTTCTCATTGCGGACAATGATGTCGGGCGCGCCCAGATCCAGCAGCTTATTCAGGCGGTTGTTCCGGTTGATAACCCGGCGGTAGAGGTCGTTCAGGTCGGAGGTGGCAAAACGGCCGCCGTCCAGCTGAACCATGGGCCGGATATCGGGGGGGATGACGGGAACCACATCCAGGATCATCCACTCCGGCTTGTTGCCACTGGTGCGGAACGCCTCCACAACCTCCAGCCGCTTCAGGGTTTTCGCCTTCTTCTGGCCGGTGGCGGTTTTCAGCTCCTCCTTCAGCTCCTCGGACAGGGCCGGGATATCAATATCATGAAGCAGCTGCTTCACAGCCTCCGCGCCCATACCGGCCACAAAGTCATCCTCATAGGCTTCCTTCATGTCCCGGTATTCCTTTTCGGTAAGCAGCGAGTATTTTTTTAGATTGGTGCGGCCGGGATCAATGACGATGTAGGCCGCGAAGTACAGCACCTTCTCCAGAAGCCGGGGGGACATATTCATCAGAAGGCCCATCCGGGAGGACGTACCCTTAAAATACCAAATGTGGGATACGGGAGCTGCCAGCTCAATGTGGCCCATCCTCTCCCGGCGCACCTTGGAACGGGTAACCTCAACTCCGCAGCGCTCACACACCTTGCCCTTGTAGCGAATGCGCTTGTAACGCCCGCAATAGCATTCCCAGTCCTTTTGAGGCCCAAAAATCTTCTCGCAGAACAGGCCGTCCCGTTCCGGTTTTAGTGTTCTATAGTTAATGGTTTCAGGCTTTTTCACCTCTCCATAGGACCATTGGCGGATGGAGTCCGGTGAGGCAAGCCCAATCTTCATGGATTCAAATACATTAAATTCCAAATACAACCCCTACTTTCATGCTAATTTAGCCGTTACCTATCTGCCCAGACTACCTTTTATAGCACATCATCCGAGTTGTCTTCATCTCCATCCAAATCAAAAATATCTCCTTCGTCTACGCCGTCCTCATCATCATCCAGATCCGCCAGAAGCGGGTCGTCGTCCAAATCATCCAGGTCGGGAGTCTGTATGTCAAAGCCGGCCTCGATTTCGGATTTAACCTCCACCGACTCAAAAATCTCATCATCCTTAATGGATAAGCCCATGTTGTCATCGTCAAAGCTCTGCTTCAGGTCAATTTCCTCATTGTCCTTGTCCAATACCTTTACATCCAGGCAGAGGGATTGCAGCTCTTTGATTAAAACCTTAAAGGATTCGGGGATTCCGGGCTTTGGAACATTCTGCCCCTTTATAATGGATTCATAAGTCTTCACGCGGCCTACGATATCGTCGGATTTTACGGTCAAAATCTCCTGAAGGGTATAGGCGGCGCCATAAGCCTCCAGCGCCCACACCTCCATCTCGCCAAAGCGCTGTCCGCCAAACTGGGCCTTACCTCCCAGAGGCTGCTGGGTGACCAATGAATAGGGGCCGGTGGAACGGGCGTGAATCTTATCGTCAACCAAATGATGCAGTTTGAGGAAGTACATATAACCCACGGTTACCGTGTTGTCAAAGGGTTCACCGGTGCGCCCGTCGTACACCACCGACTTGCCATCCTCGTTCAGCCCGGCGTATTTAAGGGTATCCATAATGTCATACTCGCTGGCGCCGTCGAATACGGGGGTCATGATCTTCCACCCCAGCTGCTTCGCCGCCCTGCCCAGATGAACCTCCAGCACCTGACCGATGTTCATACGGGAGGGTACGCCCAGGGGATTGAGCACGATGTCCAAAGGGGTGCCGTCAGGCAGGTAGGGCATATCCTCCTGGGGCATAACCCTGGAAACAACGCCCTTGTTGCCGTGGCGCCCCGCCATCTTGTCGCCAACGGATATCTTTCGCTTCTGGGCAATATAGCAGCGCACAACCATGTTGACGCCTGGGGAAAGCTCGTCGGAGTTTTCTCTGGTAAACACCTTTACGTCAACGATAATGCCATAATCGCCGTGGGGTACACGCAGAGAGGTATCCCTTACCTCCCGGGCCTTTTCACCAAAGATGGCACGGAGCAGACGTTCCTCCGCATTCAGCTCGGTTTCACCCTTGGGGGTGACCTTGCCCACCAGAATGTCCCCGGCGCGCACCTCTGCGCCTACCCGGATGATGCCCCGTTCATCCAGCTCCTTGAGGACGTCCTCGCCCACATTAGGGATGTCCCGGGTGATTTCCTCGGGTCCCAGCTTGGTGTCCCGGGCTTCTATTTCGTATTCCTCAATGTGAATGGAGGTAAACATATCCTCCTTGAGGAGCCGTTCGTTAATGAGCACCGCATCCTCATAGTTATAACCCTCCCAGGTCATAAAGCCAATGAGTACGTTTTTGCCCAAGGAGATTTCGCCGTTGTCGGTGGCGGGCCCGTCCGCAATAACCTCACCCTTGCTAACCGTATCCCCCACCTTGACTATGGGGCGCTGGTTGATACAGGTGCCCTGGTTGGAGCGCATAAATTTAATTAACTTATGGGAGTGCACCCTGCCCTCCCCGTCCCGCACCTGGATTTCCCGGGCGCTGGACTTCACCACGATACCCTCCACCCGGGAAAGCACCACTACGCCCGAGTCAACCGCGGCCTTGTATTCCATGCCGGTTCCCACCACCGGGCTTTCCGGCTTGAGAAGCGGCACAGCCTGACGCTGCATGTTGGAACCCATGAGGGCGCGGTTGGCGTCGTCGTTTTCCAGGAAAGGAATCATCGCGGTGGCCACCGATACCACCATCTTGGGGGAAACATCCATGAAATCCACCCGCTCCCGCTCCACTTCCTGAACCGTATCCCGGAAGCGGATGGTTACGCGCTGGTTGACAAAGCGTCCCTCATCATCCAAAATTTCATTGGCCTGGGCCACGATAAAATTATCCTCTACATCCGCGGTCATATAGACCACGTCCTCCAAAACCCGGCCGCTCTCCCGGTCTACGCGGCGGTAAGGAGCCTCAATAAAGCCATATTCGTTGATCCGCGCAAAGGTTGCAAGATAGGAGATCAAGCCGATGTTGGGACCTTCCGGTGTCTCGATGGGACACATGCGCCCGTAATGGCTGTAGTGAACGTCGCGAACCTCAAAGGAAGCCCGCTCCCGGGACAGTCCTCCAGGTCCCAGAGCCGACAGGCGGCGCTTATGGGTCAGCTCCGCCAGGGGATTTGTCTGATCCATAAACTGGCTTAGGGGGGAGGAGCCAAAGAACTCCTTAATAGCGGCCATAACCGGGCGGATATTGATAAGCGCCTGCGGGGTGATAACCTCCATATCCTGGGACTGGGTAGCCATTCTTTCCCGGATGACCCGCTCCATGCGGGAAAAGCCGATGCGGAACTGGTTTTGCAGCAGCTCGCCAACAGAGCGGATACGGCGGTTGCCCAGATGGTCAATATCGTCGCAGACCCCCAGGCCCCGGTTCAGGTTACACATGTAGTTAACGGAGGCGAAGATATCATCCTTGATGATGTGCTTGGGAATCAGCTCATCCACCCGCTCCTTAATGGCGGCGCGAAGGGATTCCTCATCCTCGTTATTCTCCAAAATATCGCGGAGCACACTGAAGCGAACCCTTTCATTGATGCCATACTCCACGCAATCAAAATCCACAAAGTCGGAAATCGAAACCATACCATTGGAGATAACCTTGACCTCCACATTATCCACCGTAACATAGACGGTGTCCACACCGGCCCGGTCAATTTCCTCCGCCTGGGAACGGTTCAGAGTTGTCCCACTCTCCGCCATAATTTCGCCTGTAATAGGGTTAATAACCGGCTGGGACAAGGTTTGCCCCACCAGTCTGCCTGTAATCGCAAGCTTTTTATTGTACTTATAGCGGCCAACCCGGCTGAGATCATAGCGGCGGGGGTCAAAAAACAGATTGTCAATATGGGTCTGGGCACTGTCCACAGTGGGCGGCTCTCCGGGACGAAGCTTGCGGTAGACCTCCAGCAAGGCTTCCTCCTCATTTTTTGTGGTATCTTTTTCCAAGGTGGTTCTAATAAGAATGTCATCGCCAAAAAATTGCTCAATTTGCTCATTGCTGCCAAACCCCAACGCCCGGACAAAGGTTGTGACGGGCAGCTTGCGGTTTTTATCAATGCGCACATAAAAAATGTCATTGGAGTCGGTTTCATATTCAAGCCAGGCGCCACGGTTGGGAATGATAGTCGCGGCAAACAATTCCTTGCCAGCCTTATCCCGGGAGGATGAGTAATAAACGCCGGGAGAACGGACAAGCTGCGATACAATGACGCGCTCCGCTCCGTTGATAATAAATGTCCCGCTTTCGGTCATCAGCGGAAAATCGCCCATGAAAATGTCCTGCTCCTTGACCTCGCCTGTTTCTTTATTGTACAGGCTGGCGCGAACGCGGAGGGGTGCAGCATAGGTGGTATCTCTTTCCTTACACTCTTCAATGGAATATTTAGGGGTGGACTCCATACGATAGTCTATAAAATCCAATACCAAGTTTCCTTGATAATCGGTAATCGCAGAGATATCCCGAAAAACTTCCTTAAGGCCCTCGTCCAGAAACCAACGGTAAGAATTTTTCTGCACCTCAATCAAATTAGGCATGTTCAGAACTTCATTAATCCTGCTAAAGCTCATGCGAACATTTTTGCCTAATTCCACCGGCTTGACATTTACCATAGGCTTATCCACTCCATTTCTATTATAACGCCGTTTTTTCAAGAAAAGCCCAGTGGGCTTCTTCTAAAAAATCGGTATTGAATTTCCACCAAATATATGATATAATACTGCAAGGAACTAGAAAAATAGCCATTTTGATACAGTATATTATTATATTACACTTTCCACAAGATGTCAAGAGATATTTTGTCAGAAGTGTTTTTGTTTTTTTCCATTTCTCACTAAACTCACTTTGATATATAAAAAGGATACGGTATTTCTCTCAAAATACCGTATCCTTTTTTAATGGTAATTATCCTGTGAATCAGGCTTCTTCTCCGGCAACCGGCTCGGCCTCCGGCTGAATCTCGGGTGGGGCGGCCTCGTACACAACCGCGGATACCGCTTCCTCCGCCTGGGGTTCCTCATCCTTTTCCAACAGCGCCCGGATGGAAAGGCTTACGCGCTTCTTGTCGAAGTCAATTTCGGTAATCTTCACCTGCACCTCTTGTCCGACAGACAAGACATCGGTGGGCTTGTTGATGCGCTCGTCGGAAATCTGGCTGATGTGGATGAGACCATCCACTCCGGGGATGACCTGGGCAAATGCGCCAAATGGAGTCATGGATACAACCTTAACGGTAACAACATCACCGGCATTGTGCTCCCGGTGCAATACCTCCCAGGGATTGTCCTCGGTCTTCTTGTAGCCCAAGGAAATTTTGCGGTTTTCAGCGTCTATGTCCCGGACATATACCTCCACAACATCGTCAACATTTACCACCTCGGAGGGGTGCTTAATGCGGCTCCAGGATAACTCGGAGATGTGCACCATGCCGTCTACGCCGCCCAAATCAACAAACGCGCCGTAGCTGGTAAGGGATTTGACGGTACCCTTGTAGGTTTTTCCTACCTCCACGCTCTCCCAGAACTGATCCTCCAAAACCTTGCGCTGATCCTTGAGTACGGCGCGGATGGAAGCGACCGCACGGCGGCGCTGCTTGTTGGTCTCCAGGACTTTGAAGTTTACGGTCTGCTTTAGCAGGGTTTGTAGATCCTGATTCTTCGACATAGTGGCCTGGGACGCGGGTATGAAAACACGCACGCCGTTGGTCAGCGCGATGACGCCGCCTTTAACCACGTCCACGACAACACCCTCAAGTATGGCGCCGGATTCCTCCGCCTCGACAATCTTTTCAAACCCGGCAATAGCATCCAACCGTTTTTTCGAGAGGGCGGCGGTTCCGTCCACATCGCTCACACGGAGAACCATCAACTCAAGTTCATCGCCAACCTTAACCAATTCCTCAAGCTTAGCGCCAGGATCGTCTGTATATTCATCGAAAGCAACATAACCGGCATGCTTGGTGCCTATATCCACCGCTATTTCGGTGGGGGACACGCTGGTGACGATCGCGTTAACCTTCTCTCTTGAGTTTATCGTTTTAAATGATGCTTCGAGAAGCTCCGCGAAGCTCAGTTCATCCTGCGTGTTCGTTATTTCACTCATTATTTTTTGTACCTCCTTAATTATGAACGCCGGCGTGGATGCTCCCGCCGTCACTCCGATAACCACATCGCCTTTAAAATCGTATTGCGTGAGCTCCTCCGGGCGCTCAATCAAGAGGGTTCGGCAATATGGCCTGCAAATCTGGGCCAGCTTTGCTGTGTTAGAGCTGCCCCTTCCACCGATAACAAGCATTACATCGCATTCCCGTGCAAGCTCCTCGGCTTTCTTTTGCCGTAAAATCGTAGCATTACATATTGTATCAAATATAAAGATGTTTGTATACACATTTTTTGTTATTTCTACACATTTTTGCCACTCCAACATATTGAAAGTGGTTTGCGCTACTAAAATATAGACCTTTTTAACAGAAATTCCATCATGCCGTATAACCTCCGCCAGTTCGGAGCTGTTACCGAATGTAATGATCTCACTGCCCGGCGCACAGTGCCCCATGATCCCCACAACCTCCGGATGATTTTTATCCCCGGCGATCAGCACCGACCTTCCCTGCCGGGTGGCATCCCCCACCAATTTGTGGATTTTGGCCACAAAGGGACAGGTAGCATCCAGGTAAGGTATCCCCTTCCGGTTTAAGGCCTCGTAAACCCCGCGCTCCACCCCATGGGCCCGCAGCATCACGGTTCGGCCGGGAACCGCGTCCCCGGCATTCTCCAGAATGGTGACTCCGCGCCGCTCAAAATCCGTGATTACCTGCGGATTGTGGATGAGGGGCCCCAAGGTGGAGACTTCTTTCCCTTCTTCCAGAGCCCGGGACAGCATATCCACGGCGCGCCGAACCCCAAAACAAAATCCGGCGCTTTGGGCCACCTTAACCATTTATGCTTCCCCCTTGGCCTGCGGCAGCGCTTTGCCGGAGGGTGCGGGCCCCAGCAGCGCCACAACCTCCTCCATAACCCTTTTGCTGGCCTTCCGGATACTCGAAGGCGAGTCCCCCGTAAGGCCCAGGGCTTCCTTAGTGATTAGCTTTCCGTAGCGCACGGTAACCGTGGTGCGAAACCGCAGCCTGTCTCCATAAATAACCGCGCAAGGCAACACGCCGGAGCCTGTCTGGGCCGCCACCATCCCAATGCCGCTGCGGGCGCGGAGGGGGGTGCCGTCCTTGGAGCGGTGTCCTTCAGGAAACATGCCCAGGATGCCGCCCTCCCGGATCAGCCTTGCGGCGGTGTCCATCGCGCTCATATCCCCGGTGCCCCGGGCCACCGGAAAGCTTCCTAAGCCGTAAAGGATCCAGCTTAGTATTTTATTCTGAAACAGCTCGGCCTTTGCCATATAATGCAGTTGAACCGGAACCTTGTGCGCGATAAACAACGGATCAAAATTGCTGCGGTGGTTACAGGCTAAAATAAAACCCTGGGCGTCGGGTATGTTTTCCAATCCCTCATAGCGCATCCGGAAAAGCACCCTGACCAATAAATAGGTCAGCGCTTTGCCCAAAGGATACAGGTTCATCCAATTCCCCTCTTTCCAAGTACATCAAGGACAAGGGCAATGGATTCCTCCAGCTTGCAGTGGGATGTATCCAAAAGTATGGCGTCCTCCGCCTGGCGCAAGGGGGCGATTTCCCGGTGGGTATCATTATAGTCCCGCTGCCTCATATCCTCCAGAACGGTTTCATAGGGAACGTCCTCCCCCTTTTTCAAATGCTCGCGGTACCGCCGCTCCGCCCTGGCCTCGGGGGAGGCTGTAAGGAATATTTTCACCTGGGCTCCGGGCAGCACAACGGTTCCGATATCCCTGCCGTCCATAATGACATTATTGTGCCTGGCCATATCCCTTTGAAGCTCCAGCAAAAAGGCACGCACCGGAGGCAATGCGGAAACCGCCGACGCAGCCCTGGACATCTCAGGGCTGCGGATGGCCTCGGACACATTCTCGTCCCCTATAAAAACACGCTGCGAGCCGTCCTGATAGCGCAGCCCGATCTTTAGCCCTGTCAGCGCGGGTGCCAGCAACGCCTCATTATCCCAAGGAATTCCCATGCGCGACGCGTACAGCCCGATAGCCCGGTACAAAGCGCCGGTATCCACATAAATATATCCCAGCTTCCCGGCCACATGCCGCGCAATGGTGCTTTTTCCCGCCCCGGCGGGCCCGTCAATTGCAATGGCGATCATCCCGTTACTCCTTTACCATTTATATTGTGCGCCGCCAAATAAGCGGTGCAGAAGGCAATTTGCAGGTTATATCCTCCGGTATAAGCGTCCACGTCCATAACCTCCCCGGCAAAGTACAGTCCCTCCACCAATCTGGACGCCATGGTGCGCGGATCAATCTCGTCCGTCTTGACACCGCCGGAGGTGACCACCGCCTCCTCCAGCGGACGGAAGGCTTTGGGGGTAAGGGGCAACGCCTTCATCAGCTGTACCAGCCGCCGCCGTTCTTCTTTGGTTATCTGATTTACTTTAACGTTGCCCTCAATGCCGCACAGCCGGATGATTATGGGAATCAGCGCCCTGGGGAGGAGCGCTCCCAGGGAGTTGGCAAAATCCCGGTTGACAAACTCCCCGAAATCCCGCAGAATCCGGGCGTCCAGTTGCTCCGGCGTTAAGGCCGGCTTGAGGTCGATGGCCAGTGTGAACGCCTCCATCCCGCCGTCCATATGGGCGGACGCGCTGAGCACCAGCGGGCCGGAGATGCCGAAATGCGTGAACAGCATCTCCCCCAGCTCATCAAATACCGGCTTTTTTTTCCCTGTCCGCCAGACCTTCAGCCGCACATTCTTAAGGGAAAGACCCATAGCCTCCCGGCACCAGTTTTCCCTTGTGACAATGGGAATCAAGGAGGGGCGAAGCGGAGTAACGGTATGGCCCGCCGACTCTGCCAGGCGGTAACCGTCCCCTGTGGAGCCGGTGAGGGGATAGCTTTTCCCCCCGGTTGCCACCAGCACATTATCTGCCTTAAGCCTACGTCCGTCGAGGGTTGCCACCCCCGCCACACGGCCCTCGTCCAGCAAAAGCGCATCCGCCGTGGCGCGCATTATCCGGGCGCGGCTCCCGGCAAAGGAATGAAGCGCGTCCACCACATCCACCGACCGGTCGGATACCGGAAACACCCGGCCTCCCCTCTCGGTTTTCAGCGGCACTCCCAGCCCTTCCACCAAGGCCATGACATCCTGGGGTGAAAAAGCGGTGGAGGCGCTGTATAGAAATTTGCTTCCCCGCCTCACCGCAGCCAGGAAAGCCTCCCGGTCACAATTATTCGTCAGATTGCACCGGCCCTTGCCTGTAATCATCAGCTTGCGTCCGGGACGCTCCATCTTCTCCAGCAATATAACGTCCAAGCCGCAACGCGCCGCATAGCCGGCCGCAACCAAGCCCGCGGCTCCTCCGCCGATAATCAGCAGATCAGTCTTTTTCGTCACTCTGCTGGTTCTCCTCGCCTTTTTCGTAGACATTGTATTCGTCCCATATGGTTTCCAGCTTGTGATACGTCTCGGATATCTCCTGCTGTTTCCGCATGCCGATAGCCACGATTAGGGCATTAATCAGGCTCAACGGCGCTACCAGGGAATCCACAATGCCCGCCATATCGCTTTTTGCCACTATAATATGGTCGGCCACCCCGGCAATAGGCGCGGAAGCGGAATCGGTAATGGCAATGACGGTTGCGCCATTATCTTTGGCAAATTTCGCGGCCTTGAAGGTACGCCGGGAATACCGGGAAAAGGTAATACCCAAAAACACATCCCCCGGCCCGATGCGCATCATCTGCTCAAACATGGCGCTTGTGGATGAAGTATCCACGCTGCGCACATCGTCAAATATATGGTGAAAATAGAAGCTTATAAAGCTGGCCAGCGCCTGGGCGCTGCGTACCCCGATGATAAAAATCCGGTTGGCCTGGATAATATCCTCCACCACTTTATTAAAGACCTCTTTATCCGTTTCCTCCAGGGTTTTTTTAAGCATGTCCACATCCGCCTGAATCACCTTGGTGAGGATATCCCCGCTGCCAATGCGCTCGTTGGTCACCTCCATCCGCTGCACGGAGGTAAGGCGGTTTCGGATCATCTCCTGAAGCGCCCGCTGAAGCTGGGGATATCCCTCAAAGCCTATTTCCGTGGCAAAGCGCACCACCGTTGATTCACTGACACCCACGGTAGCCCCCAGCTTAGCGGCGGTCATAAACGCCGCCTTGTCATAACACTCCTCAATATATGCGGCAATACGCTTTTGTCCCTTGGAAAACCGGGGCATTGCCTGCTTTATGGCATCCGCCAATTGATTGCCCATATCCATTCCTCCCGTAGTGGTTGGCTTATTATTCCTTATCTTATCCCACCGCAAATGGAAATGCAAGTATTTTTCGGTATTTTTAAATTTTTTGCAGGATTTTATGCACCTTTTTTTACGGTTCCTCATTTAGTATGTAATCCTTATTAATAAGAACACCTTGATTTGCATATATTTTTATGGAGGTGTTTTCATGGAGCATAATTATATTCCATATCCCAAGATCAAGGTTGAGGAACAAAATCCTGAATATGCAAAGGAAATTCTAAGCAACATCAGCGGAGAAAATTCCAAAATGTCCTCGGTCTGTATGTATTTTTATAATCACCTTGTCACGGAAAGCAATCCTGAATTGTCGGGCAAGTTCCGCCAAATCGGTTTGACCGAAATTTGCCATTTAGAGCTGTTTTCCAATATTGCCTTTCAATTGGGCGCTGACCCGCGCCTTTGGGAGCTTAGAGGGAAACGAAAGGTATACTGGTCGTCAAAAAGCATTAAGTATTCCATGAAACCTAAAAAAATGTTGATGGAGGCGTTATTCAGCGAGCATTTAGCCGTTGATAAATACACAAAACAAACCAAGCTTATCAAAGATGCCGGCATCATTGAAGCGCTGAACCGTATTATTATTGATGATAAGGAGCATATTAAAATGCTTACCGGTCTTGTGCATGGCCTATAATGTTATATGAATAAATTTCCCCGCTGCAAAGGCGGGGAAATTTATTTTGACACTCGTTTTAAAATCGCTTTTGGCTGATTATTATGAAGCGCGGATAAAGTCGTATTTTGTGGTCGTCAAGTAATACTTAGTCCAATACGGCAGTGCCCCTCTGGTTGTGCCGATATACTCACCCTTGGCGTTATTTTCCTCTATCCTCTTAATTATACTATATTTTCTGAAATTTAAAAACAATAATTCCATATCACTTAGTGAGCCTCCTGCACGTTAATCTAATTTGACAATTTGGTAGAGAATTTCAGCAAAAAACCATCCCGGCGCTCCGCGCCACCCCTCCAAGGAGGGGAATTTAAGGTCGCTTTTAGCTCTATTCCCCTCCTTGGAGGTCCATCCGCAGACGGCGGGGTGGTTCCGATGTAAATTAGATTGACGTGGTGCCTCCGGTTTTGCCCATTGACAACCGGTGAACTATATGATACAGTAGCCTTGGGTATTTTCGGTAATCTTTTTTAATGCGTTGCTAGCCTGTTTAGGGAGTTTGTCAAGGGACTTCCTTTTTTCATGAAAAAATGGAGCCGCGTTCCCATAGCGGCTCCATTTCACATAGGAACAAAACACAGCGAGGAGAAATTTATTTAATATGATAACTGTCAGCAATGTGAGCCTGCATTATGGCGCCAGCAAACTTTTTTCAAACGTTGACCTCACCTTTGCCTCTGGAAACTGTTATGGTATTATCGGCGCCAACGGCGCCGGGAAATCCACATTTCTGAAAATTCTGTCCGGTGAGCTGGAACCCACCGGCGGTGAGGTTCATGTCCCCCCCACTGTGCGCATGTCGGTGCTCAAGCAGGATCAAAACAAATACGATGAGCATACGGTGATGGAAACGGTGCTCATGGGCAACGCCCGTTTATATGAGATCATGCGGCAGAAGGAGGCCCTTTATTCCAAGGTGGACTTCTCCGATGAGGATGGCGTTTTGGTTAGCGAGCTGGAGGGTGAGTTTGCGGAAATGGACGGCTGGGAAGCGGAATCCGACGCCTCCAAGATTCTTCAGGGCCTGGGCATCGCCACCGGCCTCCATGAGCAGCAGATGGCTGGTTTGGACGGCCGCCAAAAGGTGAAGGTGCTGCTGGCCCAAGCGCTGTTCGGACGCCCGGATATCATCCTGCTGGATGAGCCCACCAACAACCTGGATTATCCCTCCATCAACTGGCTGGAGGATTTCCTGCTGGACTTCCCCGGCACCGTCATTCTGGTTTCCCATGACCGCCATTTCCTCAATGCGGTCTGCACCCATATTGTGGATATCGACTACACGAAAATCAAGCTGTATGTGGGCAACTACGATTTCTGGTACGAATCCAGCCGCATGATCCAGCAGATGCTCCGGGATCAAAACCGGAAGGCCGAGGAAAAGGCCAAGGATCTCCAGGATTTTATCCAGCGCTTCTCCGCCAACAAATCCAAGGCAAAGCAGGCTACCGCCCGGCGAAAGCTGCTGGAAAATCTCCCCATCAACGAAATGCCCTCCTCCTCCCGCCGCTATCCCTGGGTGGCCTTTAAACCCGACCGGGAGGCGGGCAAGGATTTGCTCATGGTGGAAAATCTCTGCAAATCCATCGACGGCGTACCGGTGCTTCAAAATATTTCCTTTTCCATGAACCGGGACGATAAAATCGCTTTTGTGGGGGATAACGAGCTGGCCCACACCGTACTCTTTAAGATTCTCATGGGGGAAATGGAACCGGACAGCGGCAGCTTTAAATGGGGGGTGAGCACCTCCCAGGCCTACTTCCCCAAGGATAACTCCGCTTTCTTTGACGGCAAGGAGGATACCCTGCTCGCCTGGCTTTCGGAGTTCTCCGAGGATAAGCATGAAAGCTACCTCCGGCAATTCCTGGGCAGAATGCTCTTTTCCGGCGACGATGTTTATAAACCGGTACAGGTGCTCAGCGGCGGTGAAAAGGTGCGTTGCATGCTCTCCCGTATGATGCTGTCCGGAGCGAACATCCTGCTTCTGGATCAGCCCACCAACCACCTGGATCTGGAATCCATCACGGCGCTCAACAATGGCCTCACCGATTTTAAGGGCAACCTCATCTTTTCCTCCCACGACCGCCAGTTTATCCAGACGATTGCCAACCGTATCATGGAGTTCACCGAGGAGGGGCTTGTGGATAAAGCCATGACCTTCGACGAATATCTGGAACAGACTGCCGGTGTGCAGTAACGAAACGCGGCAACTGACCGGATATCTTTGCTCTGCATCCCCTCTTTTCAGCGGGGATGCTTTTATTTTTCGGGGAAATAATCGGGCTGGGCCTCGCTTTGATTGCAGCCCAGGCGCTTTTGTGATACACTGATGGCACCGCAATCTATCCGCGGCAGACTGTTTAAAACTGCATCACATATCCTGGAGGTAAAAAATGAATCTCCGTCGTTTTGGGCTTCTAAGCCATATACCGGGAAAACTCATTTTGGGAATACTTCTTGTCATCCCGCTGTTTCCGGCAGGGTGCGGCAGCAGCTCCTCCTTCCAGCCCACTCCCACTTCCCTTGGGGAAAGTGCTTCCTCCAGGGAGGAGGTTCCCGCCATCCCCCCTGCCGATACGGTGGATATCGTTATGGTGGGCGATAACCTGGTGCATCTGCCGGTGGTGTACAGCGGCAGGAAAGCCGACGGAAGCTACAATTTCGACCACCTGTTCGCCCATATTCGCTCCTATATCCAGGAGGCGGACATAGCCGTCATCAATCAGGAAACCCTGCTGGCCGGATCGGAGTTCGGCATTTCCGAATACCCGCTTTTCAATTCTCCCCGGGAAATCGGGGACGCCATTGCCGGGGCCGGCTTTGATGTGGTTCAGCACGCCAACAACCACGCAATGGATCGGGATGCGGCCGCGCTGCTGGCCACCATGGCCTTTTGGGAACAATACCCGGATATTGAGATTACCGGCGTCAATCAAGACGCCTCCCAAGCGGAAGAAGTCAGGAAAGTGGAACGCAACGGCATCCGCGTTGCATTCCTCAGCTACACCACCTCTCTCAACGGTCTTCCCCTCCCCCCGGATATGCCCTGGCTGGTAAATACATGGTCGGAGGACAGAGTGCGGGAAGGGGTGAATAAGGCCGCACGGGAGGCTGACTTTACCATTGTGCTGATGCACTGGGGCGAGGAATATACCTTTCAGCCCTCGGACAAACAAAGGGAAATGGCGTCCTTTTTGTCAGAGAATGGCGCGGATTTGGTGATCGGCACCCACCCCCACGTGCTGCAACCGGTGGAGTGGATTCCCCGACAGGACGGCGGCCGGACGCTGGTTTATTATTCTCTGGGCAATTTTATCTCGCGCCAAAACCGCCCGGAAAGGCTATTGGGCGGGATGGCCCGGGTGCGCATCAGCCGGGAGGAGGGACAACGCGCCGCCATTGAAAGCGCCTCCGTCCTGCCCTTGGTAACCCATTATGAACCGGGCCGCTGGGACACCAGCTATACGGTCTACCCTCTGAATGAATACACAGGGGATTTGGCGGCCAAAAACGGCATCAACCAGCCGGAATATGAGAATAACGCACTAATCCAAAAGCCCCCCTTTACCATGGAGCTGCTACGGGGCTTGGCCGAGGAGGTGTTGGGCGATTTCTGTCAGGTATAACAGAAGATAGCCGTGGATAATTTGCAGCTTGCCATTTTCCAGGGATTATACTATAATGGTCAATGTAAAAAATTGAGCTTATAGGAGGGTTTACAGTGCAATACTCAATTGAAGGCGGCAACCTGCCTGTGCTGCTGGTACGGCTGACCAGGGGAGAAATTATTATCAGCGAGGCTGGTGGCAGAACCTGGTTTAAGGGGGATGTCCGCACCGAGAACGCGGCGGCGGGCGGTCTTGGCAAAAGCATAGGCAGGATGTTTTCCGGCGAAAAGCTGTTTATGAGCCGCTATACCGCGGACAGTGACTGCGAGATCGCTTTTGCGTCCTCATTTCCGGGTAAGATTGTGGTAAAAGAGCTGGCCGACGGTGAAAGCCTGATTTGTCAGAAGGGTGCGTTTATGTGCGCGTCCCCCGGGGTAGACCTGTCGATCCACTTCCAGAAAAAGCTGGGAAGCGGCTTTTTTGGAGGCGAGGGCTTTATTATGCAGCGTATAACCGGCCCCGGCATTGTGTTTCTGGAGCTGGACGGCCATTGCGTGGAGTATGACCTGAACCAGGGCGAGCGCATGGTCTGTGACACAGGGGTGGTCGCTCTGATGGAATCCACCTGCAAGCTGGATGTTGAGATGGTCAAGGGACTTGGCAACATGGTTTTTGGCGGGGAAGGCATGTTCAACACCGTCGTTACCGGCCCCGGAAAGGTTTACCTGCAAACCATGAATGTGGCGCATCTGGCAGCGCGCGTTTACCACGAGCCACACCAAGAAATCTAGCAACCTTGCACAGACACAAACAGCAATACTCGGACAACCTATACAAAACGGGGGCGTAGCTCACCTGGGAGAGCGCTTGAATGGCA
>Ga0153996_1000106_pt1 | contig 48096 bp, 41 predicted proteins | sample TSNC080MetaG_FD_104728 | JGI IMG/M metagenome (GOLD analysis project Ga0153996, IMG submission 104728) | Attine ant fungus gardens microbial communities from North Carolina, USA - TSNC080 MetaG | ecosystem: Host-associated > Fungi > Mycelium > Unclassified | place: USA: North Carolina, Lumber... | reverse complement strand
TATAGAGAAGAGACAAAAAAATTAAGATTCACTCCAATGGAAGAAATAGGAGTAATAATGGATGTATTCTTTAAGATGTATTATACAGAAATAATGGATTATTATTTAGAAGTGAATGAGGTATTACCAGTTTTGGATTATTATATAGAGCTCTTTCCATATGGAAGTAATTTTAGATAATAAGGAGATATCTTGCTTACATTTATTAATATCAAAATTTTAGTTTATTTAGATATGATATTGAATTACGAATAACAGATATTTTAATGGAGGAAGAATACACATGAGATATTATATGGCAACATTAAAAATAGAGGCTATAGAGGCTATAATAACTGAATCCATTTATCATGAATATTTTGAGGATTTATATATTTCAGTGATTACATCAAAAATGGCAAGAAATAAATTCTTAAAAAAATACTTAAAAAATTTAGGTGTTTCAGATGAAAATATATTATATGCTGATAATATAGAACAATTTAACAACATTATGTATAATACAAGAGGAATTAGCTATGCAAATTCAAAAAATTTAACCTACAATCAATTTTTAAATTTATATAAGATACTCTTAAAGAAAAATGAAAATTTTATATTTTTGTTATCTGAAAACGAAATAAATTTATCATTAAAGGATAAAAAGTTTGTGTATTTATATGGAGCTTATTACCAAAAAGAGTATCCAATAATAATTGATGGTACACACTATGATGAATTAATATTAACTTATAGTATTGATGATAAAGATAATATTGCGTTTAAATTGAAAAGTAGGCTTCCTAATTTCAAGTTCAATGAGAATAAGTTTGAATACAAAGAAAAGACAGTTGATGATTATAATGATAATTATGATGGAAATTTGTTGGACAATGCACATGGTCACTCTGTTGAAATAAGTATTAATGAGGAAGATATTATAACAGAAAAAGAAAATAGATTTAAAGACAAAAGTAGAAGATTTAAAAAAGAAAACAATAAAGCAGATATTCAAGAATGTATCAATGTTGCCAAAAAGATATTTGAGAAATATGGATTTCATATTATTGATAAGAATAGTTTAAGGATTGTCGCTGAAAAAAAAGAACACAATAATATGTTTATTGTATTAGAATTTAAATTTTATAGTGGATGTTATATTAGTATTGTAGGTAGAATAAAATACTATACTGAACCAGTTTATTTTTATCAATTTGCTATTCATAATGATACAAATACACACTTTTCTAAAAATGAAAATACATTTCGTTTTAAAAATGAGGAAGATGATTACTTGCATTACAGCAAAACAGAAGAATTAACAATGCTGTTAGAAATATTTTTAAATAAGAAATATCCTATAGCATTGAAATATTTTGATTATAACATGAAACATGGGTATGTCAATCACAATTATTTAGAAGCAGAATTCCAAAAATAAAGATTAAAAAAGAAAGTAAAGAATAGTAAAAAAATCTAAAAAGAACTTGAATAGGAGATGATTCATTTGGGATCAACGTTTGGAAATATTAATGTAATGAAAAAAGAATATAGTAAAGAAGAAATTAGAAATAAAATCATTGATTGGTATCAGAAAAATGGATAGATTTTGCTGATTTCAAAATTCCTGATGTGATAGCGGTAAACCCAATCTGTAAAAAATATGGAAAGAAAACACAAGATACAATGTATGGATACAAAATTGTAGTTAGATTTACTTTACTATCAATGGATGAAAATTTAGAAGGAGCTGTTCTTATTTCTGCTGCACCTACTGAAAACTTTAAGCAAGGGATGGCAAGTCATCAAATAACGATTTTAAAAGAATGACAAATATAATCTAAATAAATAGCAGAATGAAATACTAGTAAAATAAAAATTTCTATGAATTTCATTCTGTTTTCGTTTATAGTATACTATAGATAATGAAGAAGGTGTAAACATGAATCGAAAACAAACAAGACGAATAGTAGAAGGAGCATTTATGCTAGCAATACTAGGTGTATTTATTGTAATTGATAGTTATACAGCCGGTATGTTTAATTTGTTTCTTTATTTCTTAATACCATTACCATTTATTTGGTATGGTTATACGTATCAGAGCAAAGATTTATTTATTTTAACTTTTTGTAGTATTGTATTAGGATTATTTCTAGGATTACCAGAAACTATTTTTTATCTTATTTGTGGAAGTTTAATTTCTATTATTGTAACTTATGGGATTGAGAAAAAAGTGAGTAGCGGTATTATGTTTTTAATGATAATTAGTGTGACAATTGTATCTAATATCTTATTATATACATTATTTGCGAATCTATTTGGATATGATCTTATTACTGAATTTGAAAGTATGTATCGTTTTGTAAAAGAAAATATTAGGTTTATTGAAATAACACAATCTTATGAAGTGATGCTAAAAACGGTGTTACCTTTACTTGTTGTTGTTTTAGGAATAATTGAAGGATATATTTTTATGTCGTTACTAAGTATTGTATTAAATCGTTTAAAAATACCATTTGTAAAGAAGTTTCACATTGTTCACATGCAATTACCAAAATGGTATGGTATCATTGCCTGTATCAGTTTTGTTGTTGCTTCATTGATCATGAATGTATCAATGGTCGATACATTCTATTATTTATGTTCTTATGTGCGTATTCTAACGATTTTATCTTTAATGTTACAAGGAGTATCATTTTTGGGGGTATATTTAATAATGAAGGGTAAAAATATCTATTTTATTTTTATTTTACTGCTATTGTTAATGCCAAAGGTCAATTATCTATTGGTTCCATTTGGACTTCTTGATATATTTAGTGAAAAAAGGAAGAATTTATTGTATAATAAACAGTAATTAAGTGAGGTGGATTATGAGTAGAAATTTTTTGAAATTTAGAAACCAGATCATCTTTTTATTAGTTTGTGAAACTGTTGGATTTTTTATAGCTAGTTTAATAATACAATCAAATTTTGTATTGGCTTTGTTTTGTTATACTTTACTTAAGAATAGTGTTCTTATCTTTGCATTATATATTTTATTTTCAAAAATAAAAGAAGAAAATGTAAAAGTTAGTGAAGTTTTGGGTAGTGATGCCAAACATGCCTTCTTATTTGGCGATATTGGTTTAATTATGTACGATGATCAAGAATATATTATTTGGGTAAGCGATTTATTTATTGAATTAGGTTATGACTTAATTGGAATTCCTTTACTTGAATTCATTCCAGAAGTAAGAGATTCTTTTGTTAATGAAGAACAGATTTTAAGAATAGCTATTGATGATAAAATATATGAACTTTATAATAATCTTAAAACAAGAACTTTGTATATTAAAGATGTGACTATCTTCGAAGAATTAAAAGATGCTTATTATGGTGAGAAAACCATCTCTGGTTATATCAGTATTGATAATTATGATGATACGATTAATGAAGTTGATGAACAAAAAGCAGCAGTTATTCAATCAACAATCCGTACCTCTATTTTTGAATGGGGTAGTGAATATGGGATTGTGATTCGCCGATATACATCAGATAGTTTTTTCCTATTATTAAATGAAGATGTATACCAAGCCTTATGTAATAATAAATTCAAAATCTTAACTAGAATTAGAGAGCAAGCAAAACAACTAGGCGTTGTACTATCACTGAGTATAGGCTTAGGTAGAAAAGCCTTAAATCTACATGAGCTAGATGAAATGGCGTACTCTGCATTAAATTTAGCTATTTCTAGAGGTGGAGATCAAGTTGTAATTAAAACTGAAGGAGAAGAGTTAAGATTCTTTGGTGGAAGTACTGAGAAATATGGTAACTATAGTCGGGTTAGAGCTAGAGTTGTAGCACAATCACTAACGGGTGTTATTAAGAAAAGTAATCATATCTTAATCATGGGACATAAAGAATCTGACTTTGATTGCTTAGGTGCTAGTATTGCGATTAGTAAGATTTGTGATTTATTTGGTGTTGCAAATAACATTATTATTAATAAAGAATCTATAGAAGAAAAAACGAATCGAGCTGTCAAAGAATTATTAGAAATAAGCGAATATCAAAAAAAGATTATTTCTCCTTCTGTAGCGGTTGACTTATTACGATTACATCCACTTGTTATTACAGTCGATAATCATAAACCTTCTTTAGCAGTTGATGAACGTATCTTAAAGGCAAAAGAAATTGTTGTGATTGATCATCATAGAAGAGGGGAAGAATTTGTTGACTCACCAATTATGACTTATTTAGAGCCTTCAGCAAGTTCAACTGTTGAATTAATTTGTGAATTATTTGAATATTTGCCAATACCAATGAAGATGGAACAATTAGAATCGACAATCTTATATGCAGGTATTTTGGTAGATACCAATAATTTCAAAAATCGTGTTGGATCTAGAACATTTCAAGTAGCATCCATATTAAAGAGGTTAGATTGTAGTGTTAGTAGAGCTTATGAATTCTTAGAAGATGATTATACTTCAACATTAGAGAAAGCTAAAATTATGCAATCGGCGGTGTTGTATAAAGACGATATTATTATCGCAACTAGCAAAGAAGATGAAATTCAAACTAGGGCATTCTTAGCCAAAGCAGCCAATGAATTATTGGAAGTAGCAGAGATGAAGGGAGCATTTATTATCGGTAAAATTTCTGATACGAAAATTGCAATTAGTGCTAGAAGTAAAGCTAATATCAACTCTCAAGTGATTATGGAAAAACTAGGTGGTGGCGGTCATTTTACTATGGCAGCTTGTCAAATAGAAAATGCAACGATTGACGAAGTCTATCAAATGCTTTGTGAAAAAATCGAGGAGTATTTAGAGGAAGGTAGGGATTAAAGTGAAAGTTATACTGTTAGAAGATGTAAAAAAAGTAGGGAAAAAAGGTGAGATTGTTAATGTTGCTGATGGGTATGGACAAAACTTTTTAATAAAGAATAATTTAGCTGTGATTGCTAATGCAAAAGGAAGAGCAATATTAGATCAACAGAAAAAAGAAGTAGAATTACAAGAAGAAGTAAAAAAAGAAGAAGCAATGGAGATTTCAAGAAAACTAGAAAAAATAACTTTAGAATTCGCATTATCTTCTGGAAAAGATGGTCGAGTATTTGGTAGTATATCAACAAAGCAAATTGTTGCTGAACTATTAAAAGGTTATGATATAAAAGTTGATAAAAGAAAAATTAAATTAGATCAACCAATCAATACATTAGGTATGAATAAAGTCAAAGTAGAATTATATAGAAATGTTATTGGAGAAATCAACGTTCATATTTCAGAAAAATAGTGAGGGAAGTATATGCCACAACAATTAATTACAAGAGAATTGCCACATAATGTAGAAGCTGAACAATCTGTATTAGGATCAATGTTTTTATCAAATGAGGTATGTATAGAAACTTTTTCACAGCTATATATTGATGATTTTTATATGCAAAGTCATAGAGTTATTTTTGAAGCAATGAGCCAATTACATTTAATGAATAAACCAGTGGATATAACAACAGTAACATCATATTTAAAAGATATGAATTTATTAGATAAAGTAGGTGGAGTTGAATATTTATTACAATTAAGTGAATCTGTTCCTACAACAGCTCATGCACGTTATTATTTAGATATTATTTCTGATAAATCGATGTTACGAAAATTAATTCGAAATGCTACTTCTATTGTTGAAGGAGCTTATGGTGAAATTGAGAATGTTGGAGATTTTGTTGCAGAGAGTGAAAAAAACTTTTTAAATATTACAAGAGATAGAAACGCTGGAGAATTTAAAGATGTTGATGCTGTGATACGTAATATATCTTCTCAAATGGAAGAATTACAACGAAATAAAGGCAGTATGTCTGGAGTAGCTAGCAAATATCAAGAGTTAGATCGATTGACCAATGGTTTTCAAAAAGGTGATTTAATTATTGTTGGAGCAAGACCTTCGGTTGGAAAGACTGCATTTGCTTTAAATTTAGCCCAAAATGTTGCTTTTAAATCAGATAAGCCTGTTGCTGTATTTTCTTTAGAGATGCCAGCAGAACAGCTAATTCGAAGAAGTATAGCTTGTATGGGTGGGATTGATTCCCAATTACTTAGAAATGGTGATATTTTAGCGAGTGATCCTAATAAGTATTATGCCGCTTGTGAAAGAGTTGCTGAATGCAATATGTATATTGATGACACTCCTGGAATTAAAATCAATGATTTAATTAGTAAATGTCGGCGTTTAAAGCAAGAAAAAGGAATTGCATTGATTGTGATTGACTATTTACAACTAGTCGTAAGTAGTAGTAGAAATAGTAGTGACAATCGACAACAAGAAGTATCTGAAATTTCTAGACAATTAAAAGCCTTAGCTAGAGAATTAAATTGTCCATTAATTGCTTTATCACAGTTATCAAGAAATCTAGAGCGAAGAGAAGATAAACGACCAATGATGTCTGATATCAGAGAATCTGGAGCGATCGAACAAGATGCTGACTTAATTATGTTTTTATATAGAGAAGATTATCAAAATAATGAAGCACCTGCTACTGGAGTAGTAGAAGTCAATCTTGCAAAACATAGAAATGGTTCAACAGGTAAAGTAACATTAGCAGTTGAGTTGAATTACAGTAGATTTAGTAACTTAGCAAGAGAGAATAGGGGTGCTTTACCAACGAAAGATTTAAGAACATAACAGTATTTTCATTAAATTAAATAGTATGAAAATGATATATCTTTTGATATATCATCTTTTATTTTTTAGGGAAAACAGTACATTGATGATATTTGATAAGCATGCATATTTAAAGTATAAGTATGGCAATCGAAAATTTTGGTTAATGAGGTAGTTTTGTTTTGCTCATAAATTTTATAAACAGTAGTTTATACAAAAATAATGATAGTGTCGAAGCACAAATTTTATACTGTAAATTTGTAAAATTATATAATTACTGTTATACTATACTTTGAATTTGTTAAAAATATTTGAAAAGATGCATATAGTTATAAAGAAGGAGTCGATGTAATGTTTCGTAATAAAGACAATTTTCAATTAGAATTTTCAAAAAGAATTATAGAAGAATATGGGCGAACTGTTGATCAATCACATATTACTGAAAAGTTTTTAGTGTTAGGAGCAATGGTAAGAGACTATGCCTCTATAAATTGGGCAAATACGAAAGCTGAAGTAGCTAATAATCAAGAAAAGCAAATGCATTATTTTTCAATGGAGTTCTTACTTGGTCGATTATTAGTTAACAATATGATGAATTTAGGTATTTATGATGTTGCAAAAGAAGGATTAGCTGATTATGATATTAATATTGAGGAATTAGAAGAATTAGAAAGAGATCCAGGATTAGGGAATGGTGGATTAGGAAGATTGGCAGCTTGTTTTTTAGATTCGTTGGCATCTTTAGAACTTGCAGGTCATGGGAATACCATTCGATATGAATATGGATTATTTAAACAAAAAATTGAAGATGGTTATCAAGTAGAGGTGCCAGATCAATGGATGAGAATAGGAAACATATGGGAAGTTAGAAAACCTAAGCATGCCATTGATGTTAAATTTTATGGTAAGGTAGATGTTGTGATTGATGAAAAAGGTGAAATGAAATTTAATCATGTAGATGCTGAATGTGTGACTGCAGTTCCTTATGATATGCCAGTGGTGGGATATGATACAACGATCACGAACACATTACGTTTATGGTCACCTGAACCTAGTGAGAATATTCCAGTTAATAAAGATTTTAGACTTTATTCACAAGAAGTGCGTGATATCTCACAAACGTTATATCCTGATGATTCTACACAAGAAGGTAGAATATTACGTTTAAAACAACAATATTTCTTTGTTTCTGCAGGACTTAGAGCTATTATAAAGGAACACTTACGTACGTATGGAACAATTGAAAACTTTCATGAAAAAAATTCAATTCAATTAAATGATACACACCCAATTCTAGCAATTCCTGAATTAATGAGAATATTAATTGATGAATTTGAATTAACTTGGGACAATGCTTGGCATATTACTAGTAATACTATGGCTTATACAAATCATACCATTTTAGCTGAAGCATTAGAAAAATGGTCAATTAGTATTATGCAACCATTATTACCTAGAGTTTTCATGATTATTGAAGAAATTCATCATCGTTTTAGAAACCTAGTCTTAGAAAAGACGAATCATGATGAAAATGCTGCCTATCGTATGGCAATAATTAAAGATGGTCAAGTACACATGGCACATTTAGGTATTGTTGGAACGTTTAGTGTTAACGGAGTAGCAAAATTACACACGGATATTTTGAAATATCAAGAAATGAAACCATTTAATGATTTGTTCCCAGAAAAATTTAATAATAAAACGAATGGTGTAACACATCGTCGTTGGTTAGTGTATGCCAATAGAGAATTATCAAATTTGATTACTTCTAGAATTGGTAATTCTTGGATAAAGAAACCAAGTGATTTAGAAAAATTAGTAGAGTTTGCGAAAGATTATGATACACAAAGTAGTTTTATGAATGTAAAACGTATAAAGAAGATGGAATTAGCTTCTTATATAAAAGAGCATAATGGAATAGATATTGATGTGGATTCTATTTTTGATGTGCAAGTAAAACGATTACATGCTTATAAACGTCAATTAATGAATATTTTTCATGTTATGTATTTATATCGTATAATGAAAGCTGATCAAAACTTAAGAATTTATCCTAGAACATTTATTTTTGGTGCGAAAGCAGCAAGTAGTTATCAATTCGCTAAGCAAGTAATTAAGTTAATTAATAGTGTTGCAGATGTTGTTAATAATGATCCTGAAACAAGCAATTTCTTAAAAGTTGTGTTTATAGAGAATTATGGAGTTACTCTTGCAGAAAAGATTATTCCTGCTACTGATGTTTCAGAACAAATATCAACAGCTGGTAAAGAAGCTAGTGGAACTGGGAACATGAAATTCATGATGAATGGAGCAATGACTATTGGGACATTAGATGGTGCAAATGTGGAGATAAGTGAACAAGTTGGATTAGATAATTGTGTTATTTTTGGTTTAAGAGATCATGAAGTAGCAAATATGCTTCAAAACTATAGTTATCGTGCTTGGGATTATTATAATGATGATTTTGAATTAAAAGGAGTAATCAATTCATTAATAGATGGTTCTTGGGGAACTAGTGAAGATGAATTTAGAATTATTTATGAAGAATTAATGAATAAAAATGATGAATACTTTATATTGGCCGATTTTAGAAGCTATGTGGAAGCACAGCGAAAAGTAGAAGGAATATATAAAAATCGGAATTATTGGGCAGAAATAATGCTGATTAATATTGCTAAAAGTGGATTCTTTTCTAGTGATAGAACAATTATGCAATATGCAAATGAAATTTGGAAGATACAACCAGTCAAATAATAAAGATAAAAAAATAGTAATAACTGTTACTATTTTTTTATGAAAAAAATTAAAAGTATAACTAAACTGATAGCCAATTTTTTACTTTAATAAAAATGTAGTTTTTTGTCATAAAATATTGTATAATCATAACGATTGAATGGAGGAATTTTATTATGTATCATCAATACAGGGAAGGATATCTTGAAGTTGTTAGTGGTTGTATGTTTGCAGGAAAGACAGAAGAATTAATACGGCGAATTAATGTCTTATCTTATGCAAAGAAAAACATAATTGTATTTAAACCAATAATTGATAATCGTTATTCAGAAGAAGAAATTGTTTCTCATGCAGGAGCACATGTAAAATGTATATCTGTTACATATGCAAATGAAATTTTAAATTATATTAGTGAAGATGTAGAAGTTATTGCTGTTGATGAAGTACAGTTTTTCGATGAAGAAATAGTAGATATTTGTGAATATCTTGCTGATATGGGTAAACGTGTAATGGTAGCAGGATTAGATAAAGACTTTAGAGGAGAAGCTTTTGGAGTGATGCCTGAGCTATTAACTAGAGCTGAATTTGTAACTAAGCTGACAGCTGTTTGTGCAAAATGTGGAGCACCAGCGACTCGTACACAACGCTTAATTAATGGAAAACCAGCAACATTTCATGATCCTATTGTATTAGTAGGGGCGAAAGAAAATTATGAACCTAGATGTCGTCATTGTCATATGGTTGCTGATAAGCCAATTAAGTATAATTTGAAACTAAAAAAAAGTAACACATAATCCATTTCCAATAACATGGAAATGTTTTTTTATTACTAAGTTCGCAAATGATTCCTATGATATATATGTAAAAAGAGGTGCGATAATAAATATAAAGAGTTTGCTTTTCTTCATTTATATAATCTCTTTATGAAAAATTAATAATACTAACTTACTACTTCCTTTTCTTAAAAATATGCAGTATGCATACTTTATATTATAAAGTCTGTTTTTCGTTTATTTAAAAAAAAATAAGAAAGTTCATAAAAGATTCACATTATTAGGCTATGATATATATGTAAAAAGAGTTGTGATAATAAATATAAATGGTTACCCTTTCTCCATTTATATAATCTCTTTTTAAAAAATTAATAATATTTTTCTGCAAATTTCCCCTCTTAAAAATATGCAGAGTACAGACTTTATATATAAAGTCTGTTTTTCGTTTTGCATATATTTGTATAGTGTAAAGATTTGTAATAATCTTTTGATAGCTCCATACATATAATAAAAGTGGGATTTACTAATTTATAGTTGCATTTGTTTATTAATTCTTACTTTTTTTAATATTCTTAGTGCTTTTTTATATAAGATAGGCTATAATACCTATTTGTATTCTAGATGTAAAGAAAGGAGATCAAAATGAAGGCTTTTAAATTAGTAATCAATGATAATAGCAAAGTAAAAGTTCTTTTTATCCCAATCTTTTATTCGATTAAACAAATGAATCGTTGTTTATCTATTGTATGTCATTTAACGATAGAGGATAATGAATTATTTGTAAAGTACATTCAAAAAGAAGAAAAACAAAAGATAGCGATAGGAAATAAGATGGTATATTCTTATGTAAGTAATGTTGATTATTTTCTTTTTAAGACGAACGATGCAACTTTGAAAGTTGAGCTTCAGGGAATAAAAGATATTTATGGAACTAAACCATTCATTACAGGTATTTCTAAAACACGAAACATGGTTTTTCCGTTATCTTTTGAAAAAGAAAATCAAACGTTATCAGCTTTGAACTACCGGCCTAACAAAACCATTACTAAAAGTTATGAAAAAAGATTAGTTCATGTAATAAAAGACTTCATTGATACGTCGTATCTTTATTATAGTGGAGAGGATGCTATCTTCAAATTGCAATTTGAGGATACTAATGAGTTTATTTATATTATTATTCGAAAAGATAGTGATGAGAATGGACATATCGATTTCTTTTTTAACGATAATAATATGTTCAGCTATTTAAATTCACTAGCTGTTTCATCGGATAGTAAAGGCATATTTTTTGAGAAGTTATCGATAGATTTAGTTGATACTTATAATAAAGCAGATACAGAATGTATTCAAACGTTCATCGATGATTTTAAAATACAGATCTATAAAAGCACTCCTGGAATGAGCGATTATTTGATTAATAATACACAGGCAACGGTGATGATTCGTGCATTAAAAGCATTAATTGTGGGATTGGATTGTTTGATGCAAACAGGTGAGCAAGGATCTATGGATGGACTTATACAGTTTGTGTTTGATGAAGAAGGAGTTCTATATTCATTTAATCAACAATTGTTAAATGAAGAAAAATTTTTCAATCAATTTTTGTTAAGTGATTATCAATTGATATCTCAATATATTGACTTTAATAAAACAACAGAGTTTTACCAAGTAGATATTGTTAGTTATGAAGACAATAAAAAAGAACGAATTGGAAGACGAAAAAGAAAAGGCAAAATAATAGTCGCTAACGATGAAATCTGTGTGATCCGTGATGTATTAGATTATTCATTAAAATCATTATTTAATCAAGTTGTTTCAACATTATTAGATACGATTATTATCAATGGTGTACCTGAAATCATCCAAGTAAATAATTTAAACACGTTAGCGTTTATCAGTGATTTATGTACCTTACTAAAATCTGAAGAAGAATTAAGTTTTAATTTAGAATATATAGAAGAGGCATATCTATATGAATATGAAAATAATAGCTTAAATACTTCTCAAGAATTAAAATCATCTATTGAAGAAATTAAAGATTTATTAGATAATATAGAAGAAGATGATATATCTGATAAAAAATTAGTACATTAGGTGAGGAATGCAAATGAAATATTATGCAGTAAAAGTAGGAAGGAATGTTGGAATTTACTCCACTTGGGAAGAATGTAAACAGCAAGTTGATGGGTTTTCTAACGCACAATTTAAAAGTTTTAATTCACTTCAAGAAGCAAAAAAGTATCTTAGTATTTTAGATGATAAAAATACAGAAGATACTTTTTGTCGTATTTATGTTGATGGAAGTTATGATAAGGTAAGTAAATGCTATAGTTATGGAATGGTTGTTTTATATAAAAATCAGGAATTACATTTTAATGAATTATTTTGTGATGAAGCTGCTTCTATGCATAATGTTGCAGGAGAAATTAAAGGAGCTTGCAAAGCATTTGATTATTGTATAGAAAATGGTATTTCTTATGTCGAATTATACTATGATTATGCAGGAATTGAAAAATGGGCATTAGGTCACTGGAAAGCAAATAAACCAGAAACGAAGCAATACCAATTATATTACCAAGAAATAAGTAAACTTTTAAAAGTAGAATTTAAAAAAGTAAAAAGTCATACAAATAATCATTATAATGATGTAGCAGATCAACTTGCTAAGGAAGCTTTAAAATAATTGATTTTGTTGTAACGATTATGATGTAATAGTATAATTTTATGATGAATGGGAGGAAATCTTATGTATGCTATTGGGATTATGTCTGGTACTTCGTTAGATGGTGTTGATGTGGTACTAGTAAAAATTGAAGGACATTCAATACATTCGAAACTGGAAGTGCTAGGCTTTGATACATTTGCAATTCCAAATCAATTAGTCGATAAAATAAAAATGGCTTGTTCATTAGAAAAATCAAATGTTGCTTTAATTTGTAGTTTAAATTTTGAATTAGGGCATTTATTTAGTGATTGTGTGATAGAGTTATGCCAATTTTGCGATTTTGATATCACAAAATTAGATTTTATTGCTAGTCATGGTCAAACAATATGGCACATTCCATTTGATACTGACGAGCATTATGCAAGTACATTACAAATAGGAGAACCAAGTATCATTGCTTATCGTTGTGGTTGTCAGGTGATTTCTGATTTTAGAGTGATGGATATGGCAGCGGGAGGACAAGGTGCTCCATTAGTACCTTTTAGTGACTATATTTTATATTCTAAAAAGAACAAAAATATTGTTTTATGGAATATTGGAGGTATCAGTAATGTCACATTTTTAAATGGTAATTTAGATATGGATGCTATCTTAGCATTTGATACTGGTCCTGGAAATATGATGATTAATGAAGCTTGTCATTTATTATTTGGTCAAGATTATGATACAGATGGTTGTATTGCATTAAGTGGAACTATTAATCAAAGATTATTAACTGAATTAATGTCTCATCCATTTTTAAAGATAGAACCACCAAAAAGTACTGGTAGAGAAATGTTTGGTGAACATTTTGTAAAGGATATAGTACAGCGTTATCACCATGTAGATAAAAAAGATATTGTTACGACATTCACAGTATTTACAGCGAAATCTATGGGATATCATTATCAAAGATATTTGAAGAAACAAGCAGATATTGATACTGTAATTATTACTGGTGGTGGAGCACATAATAAAGCATTAATGCTATTTTTACAACAAGAAATAGCAGACTCGTTGGTTGTAACATTAGAAGAATTGGGAGGCAATAGCGATGCAAAAGAAGCAGTAGCATTTGTTATTTTAGGCAATGAAACATTGCATCATAGCTATTCCAATGTTAAAAGTGCCACAGGAGCAAACGCATCTGTTATCTTAGGAAAAATAACACCCAAACTAAAAGAAGATAATAATCAATCAAAAACTAATTAAACTAAGGAGATTACTATGAATACACAGATAACAAACGATTTATTAAGTTTTATTAAGGAAGCAAGAACACAATTTCATGCCGTTACAGCATTATCAAAGCTACTTGAAAAAAATGGATTTAGCTATTTAGATGAAAATAAGGAGTGGAAAATTGAGAAAAATGCTAGTTATTATACAACTAGAAATGCTTCTTCATTAATTGCTTTTAAAGTTGGAAATACGTTAGAAAATTACAGTTTTAATATGGTCGCTAGTCACTTAGATTCACCTACATTTAAGATTAAGCCTAATTCAATTATTAAAAAAGATAAATATATTACGATTAATACGGAAGGCTATGGTGGAATGATTTTATCGACTTGGTTAGATCGCCCTTTATCAATAGCTGGAAGAGTAATACTGAGCGAAGGAAATATGGTTAAAAGTAAACTACTAACAATTGAAAGAGATCTGTTATTAATTCCAAATCTAGCAATTCATTTAAATCGTACGATTAACGATGGCTTTAAATATAATAAACAAATAGATATGTTACCATTATTTAGTATGAATTTAGCAAATGAGGATCCTTTCTTAGATATGATTGCAAAAGAGTTACACGTAAGTACGCAAAATGTATTAACGTATGATCTATATTTATACAACCGCCAAGCTGGTAGTATTTGGGGTTATGATAGTGAATTTGTGTCTAGTGGACGATTGGATGATCTTCAATGTGCCTACCCAAGTATTTGTGGACTTATTGATTCTTTTACGACTAACTCTGTTAATGTTTGTTGTTGCTTCGATAATGAAGAAGTTGGTAGTGGAACAATGCAAGGAGCAGCAGGCAATTTCTTATTAACCACTTTGGAAAGAATTAATCAAGGATTGCATAAATCGAGTAATGATTTTAATAGAGCATTAGCTGCCTCTTTAATGGTTTCAGCTGACAATGCACACGCGGCTCACCCAAATCATTTAGAACTATCAGATAGTAATAATCGTGTCTATATGAATCAAGGAGTGGTGATTAAGTTTAATGCAGCACAACGTTATACAAGCGATGGAGTGACAGCTTCTTTATTTATGCGTTATTGTAAGCAAGCAGGCGTTCCATATCAGTTTTATACGAATCGTTCTGATCAATTAGGAGGATCAACATTAGGCTCTATTTCCACAAGCCAGGTAAGTGTTGCTTCAGTAGATGTTGGATTGGCACAATTATCGATGCATTCAAGTTATGAAACAGCAGGAGTTAAAGACACCTATTATTTTTATCAAGTATTATTAGAATACTATAATTCTCATCTTTCTAAAAATCAATTTGGAGATTATGTAATAACTAAATAAGTAGTGACAACTATTGGTTTTTTATGTAATCATCAATATTCAATAGGATAAGAAAGCAGTTGTTCTAGATTATAAGATTGTGATTATAGGGGGAATTGCATGGAGATAGTATTGAGGGGGATGTTTGTTTATTGGGTCGCTAGTTTTTTTACAGAATTAGTGATTGTTTATTATGCGTATAAGATAGTGAATCAAAAAATTAATTGGATGAAGTTATTATTAACAGCATTATTTATTGATACAATAGTAGCACCGACTAATTATTTAATAGTAATTTTTTTTCCAAGTAGATTTATTTTATCTGTGAGCATTGATTACTTTGTTATGTTTTTTAATTATTTTGTTTTAAGGATGACATTAGAGAAAGATTGGATAAAGAGTTTTATTGCTTCAAGTTTTGCATATTTTATATTTTATCAAACATATGTTGCAACATTCGCACTTTTACCAGCACAGTATTCTTGGAGTAATGCCATCAATCAAACCATTTCTGTGGTGATTATGCTTGTTTTAGCTTATATTATTGGTAAGTTGATAGATAAATTACACGTATCTTCTTTTGTTGAACGTTGTATCAAAAAAAGGCAATATTCTATAATTGCTTGTATTGTCGGTTTTTTTCTAGCTGGATATACTCATTTTATTTGGGTGATTGCTCCCTACTTGAAAGATATACATATTACTTATTCTCTTTTTGCCATTATCATTTTGTTGGTTTTAGTAGGATTATTTGAATATAATACCAAGAATATTGTCTATAAAGAACGTCAAAATATGTGGCAGAGTGTGATTGAGCAACAACAATCTTACATTCAAAATCTAGAAGAAATTCAAAAGAATCTTAAAATCTATCGACATGATTTTAAAAATATTATGTCTGGAATATATTTAAGTGCTAAGGAAGGCAATATTGAAAAGGTTAAAAATTTTATGCAAGAAATGTTTGAGGATTTTGAGACAAGTATTGATGGTAAAATTAACTTAGCCAATCAATTAACTAATATTTATATAACTGAAGTAAAGAGTTTGTTAATGCTAAAAATAAATGAAATGCAACAACACAATATTCCATTACATTTGGAAGTATTTTATCCTGTCAAAGATATTAATATGGATAAAAAAGATTTGATTCGTTGTATTGGTATTTTACTAGACAATGCAATTGAAGAGGCGAAAGAAAATAATGGAGATGTTGTTGTGGTCATTACATCCGATCAAAATGGAGTTTTATTCTTAATTGAAAATAGTATATCTAAAGAAATCTCAATTTCTAACATCAGAAAAAAAGGCTATTCCACCAAAGGCGAAGATCGAGGTCTTGGTTTATTTAGTTATCAACAGATCACTGATAAATATGAAAATATAACACGCATGACTTCTTGCCAACATTCACGCTTTATACAAGAATTAAGAATAGGGGGAAGTGGCAAATGATTAAAATATTCGTTTGTGATGATGATGATATGATTCGTCTAGAGATAGAGAAGCAAATTAATAATCAAATTATTATTCACGAGTATGATTGGAAAATTGAAGTAAGTTGTGATAGTCCAATTTTTTTATTAGAGAAACTGAGAGTTCAAGAAAATAAAGGAAATATATATTTTTTGGATGTAGATTTAAAGCATTCGAAGTATGATGGATTTTCACTTGGAAAAGAAATTAGGGAAATAGATCCTAATGCTATTATCAGTTATATTACTAATTTTGGTGATTTAGCATTTCGAACATTTCAATATCATATTGAGGCATTTGATTATATTGTTAAAAGTGAAAGTAGTAAGTTGCTAGACTCCCTCTCTAGATGCTTGTCTTCCATTAATCAAAAATTACTAAATGATAAAAAAGATACTGTTGCTTATTTTACTTGTAAAGTAGGAAATGTAGTAAAACACCTTCGATTAGATGATATTTATTTTTTTGAAACATCTTCTAAGCCACATCATATTATATTACATGCTAAAAATCAATGTATTGATTTCATTGGAGAACTAACTAGCGTTGAAAAAGAATTAAAAGATAACTTTTTGAGAGTACATCGTTCTTATTTAGTTGCGTTAGATAAGATTGAAGAAATAGATCTAAAAAAGAACCAATTAATGATTAATGGTCAGATTTGTGATATTTCACGGAAAGCCAAAGCCATACTATTAAAAAAAGTACAATAAAACAGGATCAAAGCATCCTGTTTTTTCGTTTCGATAGGAATGTTGATTTGCCTTGCCATATAGAATGACCGATTAAGAAGTAATTATGGCACTTTAGGAAATAATTTCCTTTTTTAAATGTAAAGATGTTAATCTAAAGATGTTATAGTGAAAAAATAAAGGGGGAAGAAGTTATGACAAATGAAGAATATATCCGTTTAGAACATATTTCTAAGAAGTATGATAGTAGCTTAGTACTAAAAGATATTACTGCTGTTTTACACAGGGGTGAAATCTTAGGTTTTCTAGGACCAAGTGGAGCTGGTAAAACTACGACAATTAAAATAATGACGAGACAATTACATCAAACTTCAGGAGAGGCCTATGTATTAGGAATTAATTCTAGAAAAATTGATGAAACAATTTATGAGCAAATTGGAATTGTCACAGACAATAGTGGTATTTATGAAAGAATGACAGTTTATCAAAATCTTTTATATTTTGCAAAAATATTAGGAGTAAATCCATCTAAAATAGATTACTTCTTAAAACGAGTTGGTCTTTTCGAACACAAGAAAAAAGCAGCAGCAAAATTATCAAAAGGTCAAACACAACGATTGATATTAGCTAGAGCAATTTTACATCAACCAAAGGTTTTATTTTTAGATGAACCAACCAGTGGACTTGATCCTTCAACTGCATTAGAGATTCATAAATTATTAGTTGAGTTAAAAAATGAAGGAATGGCTATTTTCTTGACAACACATAACATGGAAGAAGCAAATAAATTATGTGATCATGTTGCTTTGTTAAATGAAGGAGTCATTGTGGAATATGGTACACCACAAGAGATTTGTTTAAAGTATAATAAAGAGAAAAAATATCGTATCCTTTTAGAAGAAAAAAAGAAAGTTGAATTAGAACATTCAAAAGAAACAATAGAATTAATTAACAATTGGTTATTAAGCAATAGAATTGAAGCAATTCATTCATGTGAACCGACATTAGAAACTGTATTCTTAGAAGTGACTGGGAGGGAATTACAATGAAATCAATACATGTAAACAAATTATTTGCTATAATCAATGTTAAAACAAGAGCATTGTTAAGTAAAAACTTTATTATTATGCCTTTATTTACAATAGGTTTTACATTTATTATTAAAATTGTTTATGGTAGTATTAATATTGAAACTGATATGAGTGGCTATATACTAGGACTTGGAGCAGTCATGAATATAGGAACAGTGGGTGTGTATTGTGTTAGTGCGACATTAGCAGAAGAAAAAGAAAAACACACACTACGAACTTTAATGACTTCTTCTGTCAATGGGTTAGAGTTTTTCTTAGGAAGTATTATTCCTGTTATTATGATGATGGTTATCATTAATTTTATTTTAATACCTATTAGCGGATGCTCATTTGATATTAAGGACTATTTAATCTATGGACTATTATCACTTGTTTGTAGTATAACAAGTTGTATGATTGGAATGGTGATTGGTGTTTTCGCTAAAAATCAAGTTACTGCTAGTACTCTAACAACACCAATTATTTTAATGTTGATGATGGTTCCTATGTTTTCTCGATTTAATCAGTTCTCAGAATTAATTTCACAATTTCTTTTTACTGGGATTTTATTAGATACAATTAATTTAATTACAGCAGGAGCAGTGGATGTAATCGATTGGCTATCGATTGTTATATTAGTTATTGAAATAGTAGTATCTGTTATTGTGTTTATTATTATATATAGAAAAAATGGGTACGAAAAAGAATAGGGTGTTATTTGTTTACAATTAACATGATGTAAAATATGCCCATGTCAAGAACTAAATAAGAGGGTTAAGTAAAGTAAGCTAGAAGATGATTTCTGTATTTAGCAGGAGTCATCTTTTTTAGATTCGATGCGTTTGGCTCTTTGATAACTAAAATTCAAACATAAAAACAATCCATCTCTCTTTGCAATTGCTCCAAAAAGCAATTTACGTGGTAACCATCGGTGGTAGCATGATGGCAAGTAATAGATAGAGCCATCAAAAGTTTCCCTCCCTTTTCATAGAACTTTCCTGCTTCAACCGAAGGGAAATAATACGATTTGTTCTCATAGCTGTGAACAGCAAAATGTTTAAATGATATCCATGGAACGCAGGAAACTACATAACTGTTTTCGGGAGGAAGTGTTTGTGCCTGTGCCAATACACCGTGATTTCCTCCATATTGAATTTGGTTTTGCATATAATTCTGATAGAATACGGTAAAATCCTCATGGTATTCCGTCCACATCAAAGAGAAGGTTTTATCGTCATCATGAAAGGTAGCATAAAGAGGAGTGAGTATGTCATAATATCCTAACTGACCATCTTTTTCCGCCACTTTAAATTCAATTTGCTTATTGAGTGTTTTTGTAATAAGCCATAGGTAGGCAGGAAAGAATTTTAAATCCTTTGACTTCAATGCGGCATGCATTTGTGTTATATCAACGGTGACAGTCAAGGAATAACCTGTGGGAGCTATTTTTGAATAATAATAGAACATCTGTCCCCGTGACCAGGTTTGTAAATTGATAGGCATAAAAGTCATATCTGTCACCTCCCTAAATTAGCTGATATTGTAAGCCATGCCTCGTGCAATACCATACAAGCATACCATGTCCAAAAACAGGGATTCTTGTCAGTACATCCCATTCTGGATACTGTTTTCGTAGCATAATGATATCGCCTGTGAGCAGTGCCACAAAAGAGATATAGTGTTCTTTGGTCTGTTCATGGTCAGTAGAAATAAAATAATCATTTTCAACTCTTTCAACCGACAGTTTTTTGCTTTCTACTGCTTTGTGTAACTCCATAATTTGTAATTTCTTGCCACAGCAGGATATAGTGGCTTCTTCTGTGGCTGTGAAAAGATTTCCACATACTGGACAAACATAGAATTTTAGTTTTTTCATATTGCCTCCCACCAATTCGTTAGTGTCTAATCTTCCAGAGAGCAGAACCTCTAAATTGACACCAAGAATTTCTGATAATTCGGGAAGCAAAGACACATCAGGGCATCCAAGACCTCGCTCCCATTTGGAAACTGCCTTGTCGCTAATATTCATGCAGTCAGCCAATTGTTGCTGTGTAAGTTGTTTTTCCTTTCGTAAAGAATAAATCAGCTTTCCGATTTTTGCACAATCCATGTGTTTTCACCTCCTGTAATTATAGTGTAATGGAATGTAATATATTTTACAATAAACGCTCCGTTTAGTTTACCACAGACCGGTAATCCTTATCGACTTATCTTCTCTTCTGCGGTGGGTAAAGTAAGGCAGGCAATGAGACAATCACCATTGTCGTGCTTGCGGTCTATAAAGATGCTATGTAATTATTGTTGGTCTTTACATCAACCTCAATAAACCCAATTTTATATAGAAGCTCCACAAAATCATCTGGATTTTTATATGCCATTATGCTTTAATACTCTATAGCACTCTAAAAGCCCATTTTCTAATTCATTCCAATAAATATGTGTTTGGCTGACAACAACAAGGTCAAAAATAATATTTAAATACATAGAAATGTACCACCATACAAAAAGAATGCATTCTTCCTTGGATTTCTTAACTCCAATCCAATTTTAAGTATTGCATTCCTCAAATTAACTTAACCTTGTCTCTACTTTATCTAAACCTAAAAAATTAAGCTGTTATACTTACTGTTTTTATTTTGTCAAATACTTAGCAGCAGCTTCATCTGCAATGACGGTAAAGTTTGGATGAAGCTTTAAAACTGATGAGGGACATTCTTCGTCTATTGGTCCAACTAGTACTTGTTTTAATATTTCAGCTTTATGTTCACCATTCACAATAAATAATAAATGTTTACTTGCCATAACAGATTGCGTTCCCATAGTAGCGAATTGCATAGTACCATTATCTGGCATATCAAAGGATAATAAACGAGTTTTTAAATCATGCAAACAATTAGTTCCAGGAAGATTTGCACAGAAATGTCCATCCGATCCTAATCCCATCATAATGATATCAAAACGACCAATACTATCAATATAGTCATCCCAAGTTTGGTAATTTTCCATTGTCAATGGATGTGTGTTTTCAGGATTAACAGATGCTTTATCGAAATATAATTTTTTTAATTCAGTCATTGTTACTCCATATTCATCATCATTCATTGGATAACTTTCATCAAAATTATAATAATGAACATTACTAAAATCTCTACCTTGTACTTTTTTAGCTAAAATTTCATAAATTCTTTCAGGTGTTTTACCAGCAGTAATACATAAGTTGACTTTTCTATTTTGATTCATTTCTCCTAGAAGATATTCTACTGCTACTTGGCTCATTTCTTCATAATCTTTTGTGATAACTAATTTCATAGGTACCTCCTCCATTCTTTAGATTAAACGTTAACATAAACTAAAAAATTAGTCAACAAGCATTCTAATTGTGAAAAAAAGTGTTTATGAAATACTATTTTAGTGATATACTTAAAACTATTAAAAAGGGGTGGTAAAATGCAAAAGATAGCAAGTCGATTACAAAATGTAGAGCCTTCATTAATACGTTCATTTTTAATAAAGGCTTCTACACTAAAGAATCAGGGGAAAGATGTGATAAGTCTGACAACTGGTGAACCAGATTTTGATACATGTACAACGATCAAAGAGGCAACAAAGCAAGCGATTGATGAAAACTATACGCATTATGGGGATTTTAGAGGTTTATTAGAATTACGACAAGAGATAGCTATTAAAATTGAAAGAGAAACTGGAATTAAATATAATCCTGTTAATGAAATTTTAATTACGACTGGAGCTAGTGAAGCAATTCATCATATTATTCTTTCATTGATTGACAAAGATGATGAGGTTATTATTTTTACTCCTGCTTTTGTTAGTTATGAAAATATGATTAAAATTGCAGAAGGAAAAGTCATTGATATACCATTAAAGAAAGAATCTGGTTTTCAAATTGATTTAGAAGCGTTAGAAGAAGCGATTACTGATAAAACGAAATTAGTTATTATCAATTCACCAAATAATCCAACGGGGAGTGTTTATTCAAAAGAAGTACTAACTGGTTTTTGTGAGTTAATGGTAAAACATGATATATTGGTATTTACTGATGAAATCTATAATTGTATTGCCTATGATCAAGTAGTATATCCTATCAATGCATTTCCAGGGATGAAGGAGAGAACTCTATATGTGAATGGTTTTTCAAAAGCATATGCTATGACTGGTTTTCGGGTGGGTTATATTGCTGCTAGTCAATATTTTATTGATGCTTTTGCAAGAACGCATCAATACACAACGACTTGTTTACCAACATTTATTTTAGTTGCTTTAGCGAAAACCATGAATAATTTTGAAGTTTTAGAATATACAGAGTATATGAGAAGCGAATTTAGTAAGAGAAGAGATATTGTTAAAACACATTTAGATCAAATTGATGAATTAGATTATACATTTCCAGAAGGAGCATTCTATTACTACATTGATGTTCGTAAAACTGGTTTAAATGGTTTGGATTTTTGTGAGCAATTATTAAATACAAAATATGTTTCTTGTGTACCAGGGATTGCCTTTGGACCTAACTATAGTGATTATATTCGCATATCCTATGCTATAGATAATACTTCATTAGAAATAGCATTAATTCGTATTAAAGAGTTTATTAAGCAATTATCCATATAACTTTTTTTAAATCATAGAATAGTATACAATCAAGGAGTAGGAGGTGATAGATTGGCTTACGAAGGTGCTAGAAAAACTTGTATTTGCATTAAATCACTAGATTTAGTTGTTGGAAAAAAGAAACAAGTTATTTTTAAAAAAGGGAAAAAGTATTCATGTGTTATTAGAGGAGATGATAAATCGATTAAATCCTTTAAAATATATGGAGATGAGTTTGATCTATCCTGCTCTGAATTAGAATTTTCTAAACATTTTAATCTTATTTATCATCATAGTGAAGAAAACTCAATTTAAAAACGCTTCATCAAAAGAAGCGTTTTTCATTTTATGAAAATAGCGTAAAACAATTGACTTTATCAATAGATAAGAGGATGATAGTTAAATGGAGAGTGGGGAGATATACGTGCAGTTTTTTTCAGTTAAGAATTTTATTAAACCAGAGCAAATTGTTGGTGAAATTCCAACAAATAAAGAAACATATCAAGAAACAGCGAGAGTAGCCTTGCCATCAATGACAGAATCATTATTGATTGCATTGATTTCAGCAGTTGATATGATTATGGTTGGTGGGATTGGAGCAGATGCGATTGCTTCTGTGGGTATTACAAATCAGCCAAGATTTATTATCATGGCTCTTGTATTATCTCTTAATGTTGGAGTGACTGTTATTGTTTCACGAAGAATTGGAGAAGAAAAATATGAAAATGCCAATCGTTGTTTACGACAAGCAATTGTTATTTCGACAGTGACATCCTTTATTTTATCATTACTTGGATTTGTATTTGCGAAACCAATTGTTTCCTGGGCTGGAGCAACAAGCGAATATGTCGATATGGCATCTATCTATTTTAAATCAATTATGGTAGGAAATTTCTTTTACTGTATTAGTCTTACAATTAATGCAGCTCAAAAAGGAGCTGGAAATACTAAAATTGCCATGAGAACAAATATTTCTGCTAATGCATTGAATTTGTGTTTAAATTATTTATTAATTAATGGTATCTGGATTTTTCCTAAATTGGGAGTTATGGGTGCTGGGATAGCAACATCGTGTGGAAACATTTTAGCATTTTTGATGTCATTTTATTCTATTATGAATACATCAACGGATGATATATTACGATTACAAAAAGAACAAAGTTGGAAATTTGATAAGAAAACCATTCATGATTTGTATGTTATTTCTTCTAGTGCTTTTATCGAACAAATTTTCATGAGAATCGGATTCTTTCTTTATTCTAAAACAGTAGCTTCTTTAGGAATGGTGGCATTTGCCACACATAATGTTTGTATGAATATTATTAATTTATCGTTCTCTGTAGGTGAAGGATTATCTGTAGCGACTTCTTCATTAGTTGGGAGAAGTTTAGGAGCAAACAGAACAGACTTAGCTATCATTTATAGTAAAGTGACACAACGTTTAGGTAATGTATCTAGTTTGCTACTGGGAATCTTTATGATTTTGTTTAGAATTCCTTTAATTCGTTTGTTTAGTAATGATCCAGAAATTATTAATGCTGGTACAAATATTATTTCCATTATTGTATTAACGCTATTTTTCCAAATCGCACAAGTTGTCACTTCAGGATGTTTACGTAGTGCAGGTGATGTTAAGTTTATAGCGTTACTAAGTTTAGTTAGTGTTACTCTTATTCGACCAACATTAACATATGTATTGGCTTTCCCATTAGGCTTAGGCTTAGTTGGTGCATGGCTTTCATTATTCCTTGATCAGTTTATCCGTTATTTTGCATCCATAAAACGCTATAATAAAGCAAAGTGGATTGATATAAAAATATAGAGGCTTTTAGCCTTTTTAATTTAGCTTGAAAATATCTATTAAAAATGGCATAATGGATAGGATAATGTGATAGGAGGAAGTTATGATTCAGACTGTTAATGTGTCTTTACAATATGGAGGACAAGTTTTATTTGAAAATGTATCAATTACCTTTAGCAAAGGTAATTGTTATGGAATTATTGGAGCCAATGGAGCAGGTAAATCAACGTTTTTAAAGATATTATCTGGTGAGATAGAACCTAATAGTGGTTATGTGCATTTAGAGAAAGGAAGCCGTTTATCTTTCTTAAAACAAGACCATTTTGCTTATGAAGAGTTTACACCTATTGAAACGATATTAATGGGGAACAAACGATTATTTGAAATTATAAAACAAAAAGAGGTTTTATATGCAAAACCTGATTTTAATGATGACGATGGTCTTTTGCTAGGAGAGCTTGAAGGCGAGTTCCTTGAAATGGATGGATGGAATGCTGAGAGTGATGCAGAAACATTATTGAATGGTTTAGGCATTGATAAAGAATTTCATTATATATTAATGAAAGAATTGGATCCTCAAATGAAAGTGAAAGTGTTACTAGCACAAGCATTGTTTGGAAATCCTGATGTCTTATTATTAGATGAACCGACAAACCATTTAGATTTACCAGCAATTGCGTGGTTGGAAAACTTCATTATGAATTTTAAGAATACTGTCATTGTCGTTTCTCATGACCGTTATTTCTTAAATAAAGTTTGTACACATATTGCCGATATCGATTATCATAAAATACAAATGTATGTAGGAAATTATGATTTTTGGTATGAGTATTCACAAATGTTGTTAAGGCAAGCGAAAGAACAAAATAAGAAAGCTGAAACGAAGAAAAAAGAATTGGAAGCATTTATTGCACGGTTTGGAGCTAACGCATCAAAGGCAAAACAAGCAACCTCAAGAAAAAAATTATTGGATAATTTAGAGTTTGCTGATATTATGCCTTCATTACGTCGTTATCCATTCATTCATTTTAAACCTGAGCGTGAGGTAGGAAATAATATTTTGCGTGTTGAAAACATTAGTAAAACGATAGGTGAGCGTCAGGTATTAAATAATGTTTCTTTTACCATTAATCCAAAGGATAAAGTAGCTTTTATTGCGAAAGACGAGTTAGCAGTTTCTACGTTATTTGAGATTATTAGTGGTCATTTAGAAGCTGATCAAGGTAGCTATACTTGGGGAGTTACTATATCAACTTCGTATTTCCCTAAGGATAATAATTCTTTCTTTAATGACTGTGATTTAACATTAATTGATTGGCTACGTCAATTTTCTTCAAAAGACGAATATGAACAAGATTTAAGAGGATGGTTAGGTAGAGTGTTATTCTCAAAAGATGAAGCATTAAAGAAAGCTAACGTTTTATCTGGAGGAGAAAAAGTTCGTTGTATGCTAGCAAAAATGATGTTGGAGGAACCGAATGTATTAATTTTTGATGAGCCAACAAACCATTTAGATTTAGAATCTATCCAAGCATTAAATCAAGGATTGATTCAGTTTCGTGAAAATATATTCTTTAGTTCTTATGACCATCAATTTGTACAAACAGTGGCGAATAGAATTATTGAAATAACAAGTGATGGAGTTATTGATCGTAGTGAAAGTTATGATGAGTATTTAGAAAACAGAGATTCCTATTTTACTATATAAAATAGGATACAAATATTTGATGAAAGCACTTTTTTAACATGCTTATTTATGCTATAATGAAAACATATAAAAGACATTAAAAGGAGGAATTATAATGACTTTGATAAAGGAGAAAATTGATGTAGTGAAAGATGCCAAGTATAAATTAGTACTGATAGTTGGTAAGCCAGGAACTGGTAAATCTAAATTGATTCAAGACTTTGCAAATGAAGAAGGATTACCAATTATTGACTTAAACCGTATACTTGGCGAAGAAATACCTGAAGGGCAAACAAGTGAATATATTACAAACTTCATGAAAGGGTTCTTACAAACGTACAATAAAGAAATTATTTTATTGGATAATAAGCGAGTTTTATATAGTAAGAATTCTGAAATTGATTTATTAACGTTCTTGAAAGAAATAAGTGAAGATAAAGTAGTTGTCTCTACTTGGAATGGAATGATGGAAGACAATAAATTAATTCATATTCGCTCTAAATTACCTGAAAATTTAACATATCCTCTAAGTAATTTAGAATGTGAATATATAGTATGTGAATAATAAATAATAATAAAGAAAGTCTTTTCCTACAATATGAAATTTTATGTAAAGTAAAGTAAATACATCCGAATAAATAAAGTAAAGAAGGAATCTATTACTTAAGTTAAGAAATAATTTCTTCTTTTGTTTTGCGTATTTTTATTCTTCACCTAGTTTATATAAAAAACAACAAGGGGACAGTAGAAACTGTCCCTGATATATAGATACTATTGATAACAACAAGGTTTCACTAATGAACGATAAAGTGTTTTCTTGCCTAATTACTAGGCTTCCTTATTTTTTTATTTATTAAACATTTTAGCAAATCCAAAATACATCCATAAAGCAGCATTGTTAAGAAGGAACCTATATACCAATAAATCGATATTTCTCCTGCTATAGTTCCACATTTTACAACTAAGCCTGCATTCATAAATTCCCTTGTAACTTGATTGTCAGCTAGTGTGTTTAAAATAGGATTAAACCCTATTAAGACTATGCTTTTTGAATCTTGACCAATTTGATGTGATAGTATACCTAATATAGCTATTACTATAAACCAAAAAGTAAATGATTTTATTATCCTTTTCAACACTTTATCTCCTTATATAAATAAGATTCGGTTTTTATTTAATTTGATGACCTTTTATTTATTCTTCTTTTGCACTTTGGATAATTCTTTCTTGAACATCACTAGGAGCTTGCTCATATCGAGTGAATTCCATTTCAAAGGATCCTCTTCCTTGTGTCATAGAACGTAAATCAGTAGAGTAATTCATCATAGTCGCTTGTGGAGCTTCTGCATTAATTACAGTTAATCCACTTTCTTCATGGTGGTCAACCCCCATTACTCTTGCTCTACGTTTATTGAAATCTCCCATAATATCTCCTGTGTAATCATCAGGGATAGTGACAGAAACAGCTACAAAAGGTTCTAGGATAACTGGTTTTGCCTTTGGGATTCCTTCTTTATAAGCAATTGCTGTTGCTAATTTAAAGGCCATCTCACTTGAATCAACATCATGATACGATCCATCTAGTAAGACTGCTTTTAAGCCAACTATAGGATAGGATGCTAATACTCCTTTTTGACAACATTCTTGTAATCCCTTTTCTACTGCAGGGAAATAAGCTCTAGGAACAGAACCACCAAATACTTTTTCTTCGAAAACATATGTTGTTTCTAAATCTCCAGAAGGTGAAAATTCGATTTCAACATCACCATATTGACCATGTCCACCAGATTGTTTTTTATGTTTTCCGCGTACTGTCGTCGTTCCTCTAATTGTTTCTCTATAAGGTAGTTTTGCTTCTTTTAGAGAGATATCAATTTTGAATTTTGATTTTAACTTACTTAATGTGATATCAAGATGTTGATCCCCAATACCAGTTAATAATTGTTGATTTGTTTCAGGATGCATTTGAAAACGCAGAGTTTTATCTTCATCTAATATTTTAGAAATTGCTCCTGTAATCTTATCTTCATTTCCTTTTCCAGCGGCTACAACAGCTTTTGTATAATAAGGATTTGGATATTCTATATCTTGATATAAAATTGCATCTTGTAATGAGCATAATGTATCATTTGTATCAGTAAATTGAAGTTTGGAATAAGCTCCAATATCACCAGCACATAGTTTTTCAACTTCAATGAGATCTTTTCCTTTCATAATATAAAGTTTTGCAGGTCTTTCAATCTCATCTTTTTTTGTATTATATAATGGCATACCAGATGTGATAACACCAGTGCATACTTTAAATAAAGAAACTTTTCCAACGAATGGATCTGCGACTGTTTTAAATACAAAGACAGAAGGAGCTAATGCTTCATTAAATCCTATGATTTCTTCTTTATTTGTTTTTGTATTTAATTGCACAAATGAATTTACTTCATCACCAGCTGATGGGAAAAATGAAACGATTGAGTTTAAGATAATTTGTATTCCAATGTTTTGTGTTCCACATAATACTGGAACAATTTCATTGTTCATAACACCTTTTCTTAAAGCCCAAGAAATTTCTTCTTTTGTGAATTCTTCGCCTTCCATATATTTATCTAATAGTTCATCGCTAGTTTCAGCAACGGCTTCAAGTATCATTTCTCTTACAGGTGCAATTGAATCCATCATATCTTCAGGTATTGCTGCTTCTTCTGTATGAGTACCATTAAATCTTCTGCCTTCCATTTTCGCAACATTAACATAGCCAACCATTTTTCCGTTTTCCATAATTGGAACTTGGATTGGAGCAATTTTCCGTCCAAACTTTTGCTTTAATTCTTCTAGTTTTTTGTCATAAGAGGCATTACGATCATCTAAACCATTAACAAAAATAATTTTTGGTAAATCTTTTGCATACTCCCAAGATAAGTCTGTACCAACAGAAATACTTTCTTGTGCAGTGACAACTAATAAAGCTGAATCAGCAGCTCGAATTGCCTGTTTCACTTCTCCTACGAAATCAAAGTAACCTGGAGTATCTAAAAGATTGATTTTACAGTTTTCCCATTCAATAGGGATGACAGAAGAATTGATTGATACTTTTCTTTTGATTTCCTCAGGATCATAATCACTGATAGTATTTCCTTCTGAAATCTTTCCTAGACGATTACTTGCATTAGCACGATAAACCATTGCTTCAATTACACTGGTTTTCCCACACCCTGCATGTCCTAAGACGGCAACATTTCCAATTTCATTTGAATGATAGACTCTCATTCACATCACGCTCCTTTTATTTATATAAAATTGTTTTCCGATAGTAATATTTTAGCATAAATTAAGCAGTTAAAAAAGCGCTTTCATTAATTTAATCATATTTCATTAAAATTAAATATAGTAAAATAATAATAAGATTAAACATAAGGTTATTTACTAGCGATGATATTTTTCTTTTCAGCAATTTCATAAGGCTCCTTGAATGAATTATATTTTTTATTGGTATACTTTATATGGTGATGATATGTTATTTATTGTTGGTTTGATTTTTATTTGTTATTTATATCTAATGACGCAAGGTCATATAATTAATGAGATGCGTTGTTTTAGTGTCTTTCTTTGCTTCCTTTTATCTTTATGCATCAAGGATGAGGTTTATTCGAAAGATGATGTGGTAAAGATTCAATGGACATTGTTATTTATTTTAGTTGCAGATTATTGTTTATTTAATCCAGATATGTATTATGTCGGAATACTATTTTACATTATGGTAATGAGTATATTATTTTTATTTGTTTATAAACCAATTTGCTTTGTAGGTGAAGCATTTATTATTATTAGTTTGCTTTTTTCATTATCGTTTGAAGTCATTGTTACGTTTTATAGCTTTATGTTACTTGGATTATGTTTAGTAAGTTGTCTAAAAAGAGAGTTTCATTTAGTCGCTTTTTTATTTTTATTTCTTGTGAGTGATTTTTTTATTGCTTTATCTTACATTACTACCATCGATTATACCTATCTTTCATGGAGTTTATATGTACCAGCATTATTAGTTCTTTTACTGCCTTATTTTAGGAAAACTAGGAAGGTACAGCGAGTATTATTGCAATTATTCGAAAAAAACAGTATAATATAATTTGTTTATGGGGGGATTTGTTATGTTATATCATTTTTGGAAAATGGAAGGATTAGGAAATGACTATTTGTATATTCATACGAAAAGTGATTTAATTATTAATTTGAAAGAGAAAATTAAGCAAATTAGTAGCTTACATTATGGAGTAGGAAGCGATGGTGTTATTTTTATAGAAGAGTCTAGTAAAGCAGATTTTTATATGAGAATGTTTAATCGTGATGGTAGTGAAGGAAAAATGTGTGGTAATGGCATTCGATGTGTTGCTAAATTTGTTTATGAAAATGGATTGACGAATAAAACGAATATAACAATTGAAACCTTATCAGGAATTAAAGAATTATCATTAGAAATCAAAAATGATATTGTAATAAATGTAACAGTTAATATGGGGAAAGCTAGTCTTTCATTAACTGATTTACCAATTAATTTAGAGAAGGAAACAGAAATGATTAACTATCCTTTTAAATTTAATGATAACATCTATTATTTTACAGCTGTTTCATTAGGGAATCCTCATCTAGTTTGTTTTTTAGATTCTATTGAGAACTTAGATGTAAATGCTATTGGGTTAGATTTTCATCAAGCACTTACATTTTTAAATGATCAAGTTAATATTGAATTTGTTAAGGTGATAAATAAAGAGCATATTCAAATGCGTGTCTATGAAAGAGGCTCAAAAGAAACAATGGCTTGTGGGACTGGTGCATGTGCTAGTGTTGTTGCGGGTTATATCAATGGTTATACTAATAATCACGTAAGAGTTAGTTTACTTGGTGGTGACTTAGATATTATTTACCAAGCAGATCAAAGTGTATTAATGAAAGGACCAGCAAGAAAAGTGTTTGAAGGTCAAATTGAATTATAGGGGGTAAAATTAATGTTGGAAAATGCTGAAGAAATTATTGCGTTTATTAAAAATGCTAAGAAAAAAACACCGATGAAGGTCTATATTAATGGAAGAGATCTTAATGGTGAATATCCAAATATCAAGATTTTTGGAACAGAAGAAAGTCGTGTCTTAATCGGTGAGAAAGATGATATAGCGACGTATTTAGATCAATATAAAAATCAAATAACAGATATACATCAAGAAATAGATGCTAGAAACAGTGCTGTTGGATTATTAGATATCTCTGATATTAACGCTAGAATTGAACCAGGTGCCATTATTAGAGAAAGCGTTCAAATTGGTGATAATGTCGTCATCATGATGGGTTCAATAATCAATATAGGTGCTAAAATAGGCGATAATACGATGATCGATATGGGAGTTGTCTTAGGTGGCAGAGTCGAAGTAGGAGAAAACTGCCATATTGGTGCTGGAAGTGTCTTAGCAGGTGTGATTGAACCACCAAGTGCAACTCCCGTGATTATTGAAGACAATGTTGTGATTGGTGCTAATGTTGTTGTGCTTGAAGGTGTGAGAGTCAAAAATGGTGCTGTTGTTGGTGCTGGATCAATTGTTACGAAGGATGTTGAAAGTGGTGTTGTGGTTGTAGGAAATCCAGCTCATGTCGTGAAGCATAAAGATGAAAAGACAAGAGATAAGACCAAAGTAATAAAAGATTTGAGGAAATTATAATGGAATTATTGCAACAAATTAAAAAGTGGAGAAGAGAGTTACATCAAATCCCTGAGTTAGGATTAAAAGAATATAAAACGACTGCTTATTTGAAACAAGAAATAACAAAAATGGGTTATTCTTATGATCAAATATTAGAGACTGGTGTTTTCGTATATTTAGATTACAATAATGATTCCACGATTGCTTTTCGTAGTGATATCGATGCTTTGAAAATTATAGAGAAAAATGATGTAGCATATAAATCAGCACATACAGACTGTATGCATGCTTGTGGACATGATGGTCATATGGCTACCTTACTAGCTTTAGCCTATTATTTGAAAGATGTGAAATCGTTAAAAAAGAATGTTTTATTAATATTTCAACCAGCAGAGGAATCACCAGGTGCTGCAAGATTATTGATGGAAGCTGGGATTAAAGATAAGTATCATATCACGAAAGTTTATGGAATGCATGTGATGCCAATGATAGAAGAAGGGATGATTGCTTGTAAGGCGGGTCCTTTAATGGCAGAATGTGGAGAACTACATGTAACTATTCATGGCGTTGATAGTCATGCGGGATTATATGATCAAGGCATTGATAGTATACAAGTAGCTGCTTTGTTAATAAGCCAATATCATCAAATATTGACTAGAAAAATTGATCCATTAGAACATGGCGTTTTGCATATAGGAACGATTGAAGGTGGTTCTACTAGTAATAGTGTTGCCTCAAAAGTGACAATGTCAGGAACTGTTAGAGCTTTTAACGATGATGTTTTCTATCAGATTGTTACGCAAATGAAACGAATAAATAAAGGATTAGAAGAAGCTTATGGTGTAAAAATTGATTTTGAATGTGAACGTATGTATTATGCAGTCATTAATGATGATGTTGTGTATCGAGAATTTAAAGAACTAGGTATTGAAAATTATCTAGAATTGGATAAACCACAAATGACAGGAGAAGATTTCTCGTTTTATCAAAGAGAAATTCCAGGAGTATTCTTTTTTTTAGGAACAAAAACGAATCAGTTTTCTTCAGGCTTGCATACAGATACATTTAATTTTAACGAAGAAGTACTATTAAAGGCTTTGGAAGTGTATACAAAGATTATTTCAATATATAAATAAAAGAAGAGGATGAACTCTTCTTGTAGACCATTGACAATCAAGTGCACCTCAATATTTGGACAAGCAAATAAAGGAGGTGCATTTTTATATGAAATTAAGTATAGGGTCTTTTGCCCTTATATTAGCTCAACTATTCTTTTCATATACTTTGGCTGTATACACTAATATGGTAGGAAACTCTACTGCCTCTTTTCCTTTGTATAATATGTAAACAATCTATGCCTTTAAAATAAAAGTTGAAAGAATAGATTTCTCTCTTTCAACTTTTGGATTCATTCAAATGAAATTAATTCAGAGTGTGTAATATCCCACCTTTTACTTATTTCCTATTACTCTGTTCTAAGTGCCACAACAGGATCTTTTTTAGCTGCCATTCTTGATGGAATAAATCCAGCAATCAAAGTTAAACACATACTTCCAAGTATTAGCAATCCTGCATATAGAATAGGTAAATTTGCTATTCCATCGATACCCACAAGTGATGAAATCACACTATTTAAAGGTATTTGAATAAGATAACATAATCCTACTCCCAATGTTCCCGCAGCGATTCCTATAAGAGCTGATTCTGCATTAAATACTCTTGATATATCTTTCTTTCTTGCACCCACACTACGTAAAATTCCAATTTCTTTAGTACGTTCAATAACAGAAACGTAAATAATAATCGCAATCATAATGGTAGAAACAATTAGAGAAATTGCTGCAAACGCAATCAAAACATAAGTGACTGTATTCAACATAGTACCTGTCATATTTTCTATTATTTGTGCCATATCACTATAAACAATTTGATCATCCTCAGTTTTACCAACATTATAATTATCTAAGTATTCCTTTACGGCTTTCTTACCTTCAAAATTAGTAGGATAAATACTGATACCAGTCGGTGTAGTATCTGCACCTAAACTCAATAATTTTTGATTCTTTACATCTTCATTTACAAAAGGAGTGTTTAATAACACATCTTTATCTGAATCAATTTGAGCTTTTGCAATCTCAGAATCTTTAGCAGTATCAACAATATAATCAGTTAAAGCAGTCGTATAGGCAATACCAGATGAAAGATAACCAATTGTAGAAGTTGAACTTTCTTTAATACGTAATATACCGACAACGGTTAATTCTACCCCATCACCATTATCATATAAATCTTCGTAATCTGAAACAGATGCTGGAATAAATAAACCATTATCAGTTTTAGTATAATAACTATCATTTGGAATAACCTTCATTATATTCTTTCCAATAAAATCAGTAAGATTATAATCATCGGTTCCTGTAGTCATACCTAGCATTTCAAAAAATGCTTTATCAATTCTATTGTATTCATCCACAACAAGAACAACTTCATTTTTTTCTTGTGGTAAGCGACTACCTTCTCCAATTAAATCATACATTGATAAGATGACATCTTCATTATCATGCATCTCTTGCCAATAGGAGCCACCACCCATAATTGCTTCTTCTACTTCAGATTCATTTGTTTCATTTCCGGTGGAAAACTTCACCACGGTATCTTCACCTTTCGCAAGTACATTGACTGCAACTCCTCTTGAATAAGAAACAGCATCGACTGCATTTGGTAATTCTTCCTCTATTTTTTCAATATAGTCGAAATAATCTTGAGTTAATACATTTGTGTGCACAATAGTATTTGCATTAGCTTCATAACTATAGAGAATGTTTTCATCCGTGAATTTTCCATCGTCATTTGATCGGGTAAGTATCTGGTTTCCAGCATCATTGCCCCTATCTAATGTTTGTGGCATTTCAGTGATAGTAATCGGGAACCCTGCTAACGAATCTGTTTGTAACTGTGACATATATCCTGATAGACCAGATGACAACGCAAGTACCAATGCGACACCAATAATACCAATACTACCTGCAAACGCAGTCGTAATTGTTCGCCCTTTTTTTGTAAGCAAATTCTTAAATGAAAGCGTTGATGCAGTTTTCATTGACATAGAAGTTTTTTTAAGTTTCTGCTTATCTACCGGTTGCGATTTTTCTTCTGCTTTTTTATTTTCCATATCTTTAAATAACGGATTTGAATCTGACTGAACTTCTCCATCTAATAAAGTAATAATTCGACTACTGTATTGTTCTGCTAGTTCACCATTATGTGTTACCATAATAACTAGTTTAGTTTTCGCTATTTCCTTAAGAATCTCCATAACTTGCACGCTAGTTTGACTATCAAGTGCTCCAGTTGGTTCATCGGCTAGAATGATATCAGGATTATTTACTAAAGCACGAGCTATCGCAACTCTTTGCATTTGCCCTCCAGAAAGTTGGTTAGGCTTCTTCTTCATCTGATTGACTAGTCCAACAGATTGCAATGCTTCTTTTGCTCTTCGTTGTCTTTCCGCTGATGAAATACCTGATAAAGTCATAGCAATTTCAACATTCTGTAATACTGTCTGATGTCCAATCAGATTATATGTTTGAAAGACAAATCCTATCGAACGATTTCTATAAGCATCCCAATCTGCATCTTTGAAATTCTTTGTTGATAACCCTGATAACATCAAATCACCTGAATCATAACGATCAAGACCACCTATGATGTTAAGAAGTGTTGTCTTTCCACATCCTGATGGACCTAGGATTGAAACAAATTCACTTTCTCTAAATTCAAGCGACACTCCTTTTAAGGCATGGACAGTTTCACCATTTCGATAAGTTTTTGTTATATCTGTAAGTTTTAATTTTGACATATAATAATTCCTCCATTCTTAATTCCTCTTTTTAGAGGTTAAACATATGATAACCTACAAAGGTAAACAAGAAACCGTAGAATGTTTAAATAAAGGTAAACTAAATTAAATAAAAAGTAAACTCAATTATTTCACAACTATAGTTTAAAATGTATACTCCCAACCTACTATATTTATCTCAATACCATGTGCAAAATGAAAGTAACTATAGTAGCAAAATTTTACCTTTTTAATATCCTAAAAACAAAAAACACCACTTTTGCACATTGTCAAAAGTGGTGTTTATCAATCTATAAAGCAATAGGAGTAATACTATACTCAAACCTTGAAACGATAACCAGCTCCCCAAACTGTTTGAATATATACAGGATTCTGAGGATCTTTTTCAATCTTATCTCGTAGTCTATTAATATGGACAGCGACGGTCTTTAAATCTCCAAATGCATCCATTCCCCAAATACGTTCATACAAATGTTCCTTACTAAAAACGATATCAGGATTAGACATTAAAAATGTCAATAATTCATATTCTTTATTTTTTAAATCAAGTTCTAGTTCTCCTATATAAACACGATGAGTTAGTAAATTTACCTTAATAGAAGCTATTTGTAATTCTTCTGATTTATTACCTCTATCATTATTACCTTTTAAACGTTCATATTGGGTTAAATTCGCTTTCACCCTCGCTACAAGTTCCGTTGGTGAGAACGGCTTTGAAATATAGTCATCAGCTCCTAGTCCTAATCCCCTTATTTTATCAGTTTCTTCCGTTTTTGCTGTTACCATGATAATCGGGATGTCAGTTTCATGACGTAATGCTCTACATATGTCTATTCCACCCATGCCTGGAAGCATCAAATCAAGCAAAAGTAAATCATAGCTATTCGTTCTTGCTTCTTTTAAACCATTGACTCCATCCATACAGATTTGGACTTCAAATCCTTCTATTTCAAGGAAATCTCTCTCAATCTCCGCTATGGCACGATCATCTTCAATAATCAATATTTTTTTCAAGTTACTATACCTCCCTGTGTAGCATTGGTAGTGTAATCATAATCGTTAGTCCACCTGATTCTGCATTCTTAGCTGCTATTGTTCCACCAATTCGTTCAATAATTTTTCGTGATATCGCTAGACCTAATCCACTACCGCTACTTGGATCTTTACGAGAAACATCACCTCTGTAGAACACATCAAACAGTTTATCTATGTTTTCTTCTGGAACACCAGTTCCATTATCAGTAATTGTTATTTCAATGTTACTGTCAGATTGATAATATGCTACTTCTGATTTTACATCATCATTTATTTTGTATTTCACACTATTTTCTAAAATATTACTAAGAACACTACGAAACTGACCTATATCAATATTACTAAATAACTGAACATCACTATTTCGGAATGAAAGGAAAAGACCTCTTTCTTTATATTCATTTGTCACTTGCTGACAAAAGTCACTTAATACCTTTCCAATCTCCACTTCTTCTAAACGAAGTGGAAACTCACCAATATCAAGTTTAGAAAACATGAAAAGTTGATCAATAATATGTTCTAAATCCTCTGTTTTCCCTTTAATCGTTTCAAAATATCGTTTTTGAATTTGTGGAGTAGTTGCAACTCCTTTTTCTATTCCCTCAAGATATGCCTTTATAGAAGTAAGAGGAGTACGCAAATCATGTGAAATACCCGCAATCAATTCTTTACGATTTTCTTCATCTTTTTGCTTAGCGATAACCATATCTGATAAATGTTGTGCCATCTCATTAAAATCATGACACACTTGCTTAAATTCATCGTTATTATCATACTGAATACGAAAATTTAAATTACCATCGCGTAATTCATGAACACCCGAAACTAGTATTTCAATTGGTGTTGTTATTTTCTTAGTTACAGATTGAGTCAATATACGATTTATAATCAGTATAATCACAATCATAAATAGAAAGAAGAAGATACCCATATAAAAATATTGATTTAATGAACTTTTTGGGTAAAGAGAATAATTTGTTGATGTAAGTAGTAATGTATAATCACCTACATATCTGTTGTAAACTGCATAGTTATCATCAATAAGCAAATATTCTACATCCCCAGAAAGTAAAACTTTAGTAATATCTATAACAGCATTTGATTCAGGATATATCAATATATCATTTTCATAAATCGCTATATCAATACCATTATTTTTATACGCACTATTTAATTTATCTACTTCCTCCATCAAATCTTGAAGATTATCAATATTGACTAATTCTTCTGTTTCCTGCATTAAATTATAGAAACAATCACTATTTCTAATATTTCGTACATCCATCCTTGTCACACCAATCACAACAAGAACTAAACATGAAAACGTAATAGCAGTCAAAATAATTGGTATAATAATCATAAGTATATTTGATAAAAATAATCTTCGTTTAATAGTCAATGAATCCACCTCCAATAATGTTGTTAATATAATTATACACCTTATTGTTTAATAAAAGAGAAATTAAAGGTAAACTATTCGTAAACTCAAAAGTAATAGTTAAAACCAAATTGCTTTTATTAAATATAAATAATCAATCAATCAATAAATAACTTTCTTTTTTTATTAAAAAACTGCTGACTTCAAAGTCAACAGTCAAAGAAGAGGATGAACTCTTCTTTGTTTTTATTTCTTATGATGTAAATCTTGTAAGAAGATTTTGATTCTTTCTAATGCTTCTTTGATTTCTTCAATAGAGTATGCATAAGATACACGAATAAATCCTTCGCCAGCTTCACCAAAAGCAGTTCCTGGAACACAGGCTACTTTTTGTTGTGTTACTAATTCACTACAAAATTCTTCGGATGTTAAACCAGTTGAACGAATACAAGGGAATACATAGAAAGCTCCTTGTGGTAAGAATGTTGTAAGTCCTAAGTTGTTAAAACCATTTACAATGTAGTTTCTGCGCAAAAAATAGGCATCTCGCATTTCATCTACACGATGATCACAAGATCGTAAGCCTTCAATAGCTCCATATTGAGCTGCAGTAGGTGCAGACATAATAACATATTGATGAATTTTATTCATCGCTTGTGTGATGACTTCATTTGCTAAAGTATAACCAAGGCGCCATCCTGTCATCGCAAATGCTTTAGAAAAACCATTGATAATAATGACTTGATCTTTAATCTCTTCAAAACTAGCTAATGAACAAAATTTTGTATCATAGGTTAATTCTGCATATATTTCATCACTAATAACTAATAAATTATGTTTTTTAATTAATGGTATTAATTCTTTATAATCTTCATACGTCATAACACCACCAGTAGGATTATTTGGATAATTTAATAAAACAGCTTTTGTTTTATTTGTAATTGCTTTTTCTAATGCTTCTTTTGTTAGTTTAAAGGTATTTTCTTCTTTTAATTCAATGATGACTGGGGTCGCTTTTGCAAGGCGAATACCTGGCTCATAAGCAACATATCCCGGTGACATAGTTATCACTTCATCACCAGGATTAATAATAGCACGTAAGCAAATGTCAATGGCTTCACTACCACCAACAGTAACAATAATATTTTTTTGAGGATCATAATCTAAGTTAAATCTACGTTTTGCATAAGCAGAGATCTCTTTTCTTAATTCTAATAATCCTTGGTTTGCTGTATAAAACGTTTTTCCCTGTTGAATAGAATAAATAGCAGCTTCTCTAATTGCCCAAGGTGTATCGAAATCCGGCTCACCAACGCCTAAGGAAATAACACCTTCGACAGTATTTGCTAAATCAAAGAATTTACGAATACCACTTGGTTTGATTTCTTTAACTGTTGTACTTAAATAATCTTCATATTTCATGTAATAATCAACCTTTCGTCTTCATCTTTATGGTCTTCATAAATAACACCATCTACTTTGTATGTTTTTAATACAAATGAAGTGGCAGTTCCAGTTACTTCGTTGATACAAGCAAGTTTGCTTCCGACAAACTTAGCGATTTCTTGCATAGTTTTTCCATTAATAAAAATGATGAAGTCTTTGGAACCACTAAGTAAATACATTGTATCAACTTCTTCAAATTGATAAATTGCTTTTGCTATACGATCATATCCATATTCTCTTTCTGGAGAAATGTTTAATTCAATAAAAGCCATTACTCTTTCTGTTGAAGTTTTATCCCAATTAATTAAAGTATGGTAACCACAAATAATTTTTTCTTTTTGTAATTCGTTCATTGTTTCTAAAATATTGTCTTCAGACTCATTTAAGGCGGCGGCCAGATCAGTTACGCTTAAGCGAGCGTTTCTTTCTAATAATGTCAATAAATGTTTTTGTTTCATATCAATAGCCTCCGTTTTCTTTTTTTACTATCATATCTTATTTTTTGTGAATTGGGAATGAATTTTATGATAAAAATTATATTTTAGATAAATTATTAGAAATTTCAATCGAAATAATGCAAATATGTATAATTGTTTAATAAATTAATAAACTATAAGTAAACTTAATTTATAGATGTCTAGTTATCATAATGTTTTAAATTAAGTGCAAACTTAACGTAAGGAGTGGTTTACCTTGAATGGGAAAAAAGTTGGTGTTAGTTACATTTGTTTCATATTTTTATATATTGCATCGATAATTATGATAATTTTATTTGCTGTTGAAAAGCAATTCACTACGATAGAGGCTGATGATACAGTAGATAAGTTAAAAATTAGAGTACAGAATTTATATTTTGTAGAAAAAATTTTACCTGATGAGCCAGAAAAAGTTGTTTGGTTAACGTTTGATGATGGACCATCTAAGAATACAGAAGCGATATTGGATATTTTAGATAAATATGATGTAAAAGCTACTTTTTTTGTGACTGGTGAAAATCCAAATTATTTTTATTTAATTAAAGAAGCATATGAGCGAGGACATGCGATTGGGTTACATACATATTCTCATAATTATAAAGAAATATATGACAGTGAAGGAGCGTATTATGCAGATTTATATAAGATAGGGGAAGTCGTAGAGCAACAAATTGGTTTTGTTCCTACAATTATTCGCTTTCCTGGAGGAAGTAGTAATACGATAAGTAATAATTATTGTAAAGGGATTATGTCATTGTTAACAAAAAATGTGATAGAGATGGGATATCGTTACTTTGATTGGAATGGTAGCAATGGAGATGGATATACGGCTAGGTATACTAAAACATTGATAAAAACATTAAAGAAAACAGTAGGGAATAAGCAATATGTTATGTTATTATTTCATGATGGCAATCAAAGTAAGAAAACAGTTGCTTCATTGGAAGAATCAATTGTGTATTTATTAGAAGAAGGGTATGTATTTAAAACGATAGATGAGGATACAGATGGGTTTCATCATAGAGTCAATAATTGATTATTGAAAGAATGTATTTGCTTTTCATACAAATGAAGTAGACATTTCTTTCTATTGATAGATTGTTTATTATTTCTGGTTATATATGTTTGTCTACTTTTTATTGTCATATTTATTAAAAAATAACTTTTTTGAAATATAGTTGAATCAAAGAAAAAGATAATGTAAAATAGGCTCGAATAAGGTTTCTATTTATTTTTAAGTAATGGAATTGCGATCTCTATACTAGGAAAGGAATGAAGTTTTTTGAAAAATAAGAAGATAGGTGTTATGATAATTTCGATAGGTACCATATTAATTTTTATGGTTACTTTTTATCTTATATCAAATGGTAAAGTCAAATTATTTGTGTCGAAAGTTGATGTGATTGCACCAGTAATCAATCTTAGCAGTAAAGAAGTACAAATTTATAAAGGGCAAGATATTAAATTTGAAGATTATGTGAAGGATATAGTAGACAATCGAGATTCTGCTCCTTCTTTAGCAATTGAAAAGGGCAATTTTAATTCAAATGTGATTGGGATTTATGAGATTAAATATCATGTAAAAGATGCTTCTAATAATGAAACAGTTGAAAAATTAAAGGTGCAAGTAAAAGCAAATCTAAATAATGTAAAGTACCCTGAAGGCGAAGAAAAAATTGCTTGGTTGACATTTGATGATGGTCCATCATCAAATACTGAAGCAGTAATCGATATCTTAGATAAGTATAATGTGAAAGCAACGTTTTTTGTAACAGGAGCAAATCCTAATTATTATTATTTAATTAAAGAAGCAAATGATAGAGGACACGCCATTGGATTGCATACTTATTCTCATCGTTATGAGAGTCTTTATAAAAGTGAAGAAGATTTTTATAATGATCTAAATGGGATTGCAGAAATAGTGAAGGAACAGATTGGTTTTGTGCCTACTATTATTAGATTTGCAGGAGGTAGTAGTAATACAGTAAGTAAAAATTATAATGAGGGAATTATGAATAGATTAGTAGTCAATGTAGAAGAAAAGGGATATCGTTATTTTGATTGGAATTGTATTAATGGAGATGGTGGACAAGCAATGAATCATGAAGAATTAATTGAGATGTTAGAGGAAACAACTGAAAATAAGCAATTTGCTATGTTGTTATTTCATGATGGGTCACATAATAGTAAAACTGTGGAAACTTTAGAAGAATCTATTCAATATTTATTGAATGAGGGTTATGTTTTTAGATTGGTTGATGGGGAAACGTATGGTTTTCTACATCAAGTAAATAATTAATAAAGATGTGTGATTTATAATTAAAGTAGTAGGATAATAAATAAATGTTCTTTACAAATGTGTTGATTTAAAGTATAATATTTTTTGCGTATGAAAGATATGCAAAAAATATGGCGATCGTGGCGAAGTGGTTAACGCACCGGATTGTGGCTCCGGCATTCGTGGGTTCGATTCCCATCGTTCGCCCCAAATTAAGATTTAACATGTTTACACATAATGTGTGAGCATGTTTTTTTGTATTGAGGAATCGTATAGCTTTAAGCAATTAATTTGCTAAATATGAATCTTTAAAATTTTGTTTAAAAACAGATGACAAATAGAAGGCTAAATGTCGAATTATAGCACACTATGACAATCGAAATTCATTGAAATTTTAGAAGAGAAGAAAATTTGTTAATAGATCAAATTATAATTTAATCCTTTTTTATAAGTTTATATTTGAAAAAAGTAAGAGGTTTAAACATCCTTGTTGCAAATAATTTAAAAGGCTAAAAACAGCAGTTTATGACCGATAAATGTATATTATTGACCGATTATTGCTCATTATAAAATATAGGGTATTTATATGGTATAGTATTACCAAGAAATATGTATGACTTGGTCAATAGGGCAACATTACTTTTCTATAGTAATTATATAATGTGACACTAATTCAGTTTTATAGTGGAAGCTAACTAAAAAAACAATATAAAGAAAAGGTGATTCCAATTATGGTAGATAAGATATTGGTGATTGAGGTCATAGGAAATAGAGGAAGGGAAGGATTGTTCAGAATCGAAATGGTTACGTAGAGAATTAAAAGTAGCGATAGTAAAAGAAAATTAATTAATGGAATCAAAATAATTAAGAATATGTAATATGTATACTGTTCATAGTGAGAACTCCTTTCGTTGGTTTTGCACGAGAACAGTATAAAATAGGAGTTCTCACTTTTTAGTATAAGACTAAAAAAGTGAATATATAAGAGTGTTAAAACACTTTAAAAATATAGAAATAAAAACGGTAGTGAAAAGCATTGATATGTCAATTTTTGACACTGCAAAATAGAAATAGAGGAGGATATATGAAAAAACTTAGTGTATGTATATTAGTGAAGAATGAAGAAAGAACAATAAAGGATTGCTTGGATTCAATAAAAGATGTAGCCGATGAAATATTAGTAGTTGATAATGGTAGTACCGATGCTACTATCCAAATACTTAGAACATATAATTGCAAAATAATCGATGGGTCAGGACTACTCTTAGATGATGCAAGGAAATTGTATATTAAAAAAGCAATATATGATTGGATATTAATAATTGATGCCGATGAAAGATTGGAAAAAAGTCATCAAGAAGAACTTAGAAAAATTATCAACAGAACAAATGAAAATGTATGGGGTATTGAATTGCAGAGTTATCAGTACACAGGTCTTGGAAATTGGAGTGAAATTACAGCTTTGAGACTTGTAAGAAATAAGAAGTGTATAAAATATAATAAATCTGCTATACATGCCTCATTATCCCCATCTATATTGGATAATGGTGGAGATATAATTGTAAGTGATATCACATTGCATCATATTGATATATTGTTGCCAGAAAGAACGCAAGGTAAAAGAAAACGCTACAAGGAATTATTAAAACAAACACTGTCAAATGGAGAAATGGATATTGATTATAACATGTACTACTTATACAAATGTTTTTTAGCACTTGAATATGTAGCAGAAGCAAATTATTACAAGGCAGAGAAGTTATATCTGGAGGCAATTAATCAACCATTTAGATTTCAAAATTTTGCAATTGCCTTGCTGTGCCAATTATACATAATAACAAATCAATATAATAAAATTGGTGATTATGTAAAAGAAGAATACATGGATGAGTTGATTATAACCAATGTATTAGGAAATTATTATGTATATTTGGATTTTTTAAAGGCATTAGAATATTATAAAGAACAAATAGAAATTAATCCAAGAAAAGTATCGAATTATATTAATTTAGCTTTTTTAGAGTATAAAAATGGTAATGTTAGTGAGGCAATAAATCTTGTGGAAATAGCTTTTTCAATGAACTCTTATTTAGCAAAAAAAGTAATATATTTGTCTGGAGAAAAGCCAAATATTTATGATGTACAAAATAGCATACTATTCTCTATTGGGAACGTGTATTCATTTATTGAGTTATTAGGGTTAGATGATAAGATTATATAAAAGACCAACTATTAGGAAGTAAAGTAAAAAAGAAAAAAAGCCATAAAAAACAATAAAAAGAACTGGTTCTACTTATATAAAAACAAATAGAAAGAAAGGAGTGTATGATCTAGTACTCAAGGTACACTAGTATCATACAAGATAACGATAATGATTAAAGGATTAGAGGAAAATTTATATAGAACTATTGATACTATTATGAATTTCAAAAATCAGAAAGAGTTTAAGAATAAATATTTAACTATTGAAGATGCAAAAAAAATTCTAGAAAATATACCAAAAAATAATATGAAGATTAATGATGTCGAAAATGAGTTTAAAAGGATATATTTACCATATTGTACAAATGATAGTTCAGTAAATAATATGGGCTTCCCTGATTGTGGAAATGATTCTGCTTCTATTATGGGTGCTTTATATTCTGAATTATTACAACAGAATCTGATAAATCAATCTGGAAGTTCTCCGTCATTAACATTTGCAGAAATAAATGTAATTCGCTGGCTCAGAGAAGTGGTGGGTTATGAAAACAAGGATGAAGTTAACAACATCTTTGATGTTGGAGGTATTGTTACATACGGAGGGACTATGAGTAATACAGTTGCTATGATGCTTGCAAGAGAGAATCATAAAAAAAATACAATGTTAGATGGCGTTTGTGTTCCTACAGACTTTAAAGTATTGATACCTGAAAATATATCACATTATAGCATAAAAAGTAGTCTTATGTGGATTGGATTGGGAAATAATATTGTAGAGATAAAAGTGAAAAACTTTAAGATGGATCAGAATGATTTACAAGATAAACTAAATTTATATAAAAGTAAAATAATGGCTTGTGTTGTTTATGCAGGTGATAGTCGTAGTATGACTATAGATGACCTACAAACTGTCTATTCTATTATCAAAAAATTTGATCCAAACATTTGGTTACATGTTGATGCTTGTCACGGCTTTTCATTAGGCTTCAGTGATAAATTGAAATCAAAAATAGCAGGAATAAATAATTATGATAGTATAACTACTGATGCCCATAAAGTTCTAATGGTTCCATATGGACTAAGTGTACTGCTAACAAAAGAAACCAATGATTTCAAATTGATCATGAGTGAATCTGATTTAATTATGAAAGAAGATTATGCTTTTGGACAAATTACGCCTTTCATTGGTTCAAAAAATGCTACATCTTTGAAGCTATGGTTTTTCATAAAACATCATGGAAAACGTGGAATTGGTGATATTATAGAAAGACGACATAAAATGGCGAAATTATTCAAAGAAAAATTATTAAATGAAGGATGCTTCATTGTATTAAATGAAGTTGAAATTAACTCAGTTATGTTTTTATTAATTCCTTCATCAATAAAAGAGTTTGACTTATATGAGATTAATCAATTTAATAGAAATTTATATAATCATATTCAGGAAGAAGGAATATATTATCTGCATAATTTTCCAATAAAAATAGCAGAAAACAAATATGATTATGATGATTATTTCTATCCTTTAAGATATATGAGCGGTAATGATATGTTATCTGAAAAGGATTTAAATGATTTAGTAATTTATTTAAAAAGTAAGAGGAAGTAATTATTTAAAGGGGAATTTAGAAGATGCAAAAAAAACAAATAAACAATATTAGCAGTAAAATATTAAATACCTTAGTATTAGAAATTAGAGCATATTTTGTTAATAGAGATATTTTAGTACTTATATATGGTTCGTTCGCAATTGGAAATACAAATAGTGATTTAGATGTTTGTCTAATTACTGATAGCTATACAAAACGTGATATTGCTTTTTTGAAAAACATGTTAAGAGATATACACATTAAATATAATTTAAAAATTGATGATGAAATGCCTATTGAAAGTAAAGGGATTTATACATATAATGATTGTAAGTATATTATTAATAATCCACCATTTAAATATAGAAATGGAGAATTTGTTGTTGAAGATTTTAGTGATGATTCTTACTATTTATATTCGAGGGAGGCCAAAAATAGATTGTTATTGAATATTTTTATTGGTAGAACCAATGTTTTGGATGGCGATGTTTCATGGTTTCTCTTTTATAAAGATAAAATGATTGAAAGTTTTATAATTTGCATGTTTATTAGTACACATAATTCTCCAATAACTATATCTGAATTTGTATATGATATGTGCAAAAATCCTAAAACTAGCAGAGAATATAAAGATTATCTAGGTTTTTCGTTAAAAAAAGATTATAACTATCTCTTTGTTTTAATCAGCAATAAATTTCATATGCTATGTCTGGAAAGAAAATTAGTTACAGACAATGGGGTTTTCAAAGTACATAATCATTATTTAAACGAATTTAGATGCAAAACGAAAAAAAATATTCACAATTTTAACTCTAAAAATCACTGTATTATTTATTAATAAAAGTTTGAATAGATGATACAATATATTATTAATATGCATATTAAAAAATTCTTATAATTAAAAGTGAGGTGTAATTTGAAAATAAAAAGAGAGAATAAAACAAAAAGTAAGGAAAAGGATAATGAACCCCCTATCCCAAATAAACAGCTAAAAAACCTAGGTGGAAAGTTGGAGATTGTTAGGTAACATAGGGTTTATAAGTATCAATATATCCTCTTGGCTAAGTCCCCTATTTAGAAGAGAGCTGATATCATTTCTTAAATTGTTCTTTGTGTATTGAATTCTTTTTTTGATACTCGTTTCTGTATCCGCTAAATCACGAGGATTGAAAAACTCACCAGTTACAATCATGTTCAAGTAACCAATCTCTAAATTTGATTAAATCCTTATAGAAAGTAGAAAAACGTTTCTTAGAATAAGTAGGTGTAAGAGTAGTACTATCACAAATAACAGCAACGATAAAAGATTTGTGGACATCGATACTGCAAGCGATAAATAAATAACTTTCATAAAAAAACTCCTTTCTAAAAATAGTAGAAGGAGAACAGTGACTGTTAGGACAAACACTACGAGTGCCCTTTGGGTAAAAGAATAAACTAAAGTCAAAGATTAATCTACAGCCT
>Ga0153996_1000105_pt1 | contig 48442 bp, 38 predicted proteins | sample TSNC080MetaG_FD_104728 | JGI IMG/M metagenome (GOLD analysis project Ga0153996, IMG submission 104728) | Attine ant fungus gardens microbial communities from North Carolina, USA - TSNC080 MetaG | ecosystem: Host-associated > Fungi > Mycelium > Unclassified | place: USA: North Carolina, Lumber... | reverse complement strand
GACCAAAAGATTACGAGAGATGGCTACCCATAGTGCAGGGGGGTCACGGGGGCCCTCCCCCGTGGGAATTTTGGTTACTTTTGTTCCTCCAAAAGTAACTGCCCGTCGCGGCATGAGCGACATACCACCCCCGTTGCACAGCGGTAACACAAAAACGCAGCGGCAGCGCCAAGCGCACAGCGGCAACGCTAAAACACAACACAACACAGCGGCAGCGGACAATCAAAAAAAATCCGCTCCCGGCCTGGGGCCTGAAAACCCCATTTCGCGAGCTGATTTTGTACTGACGGTGTGCGCCGTTGTCTACAGGCGCAGCCCCCGAAATCCGGTGAAAACCGGAATCCCGGGAGCTATGCTTTCATTAATAAGCCTCAAAAGATCCCACTTGGGACAAAACCGTTTGGGTCAGTGCCTCTACCTTCTCAAAGTCGGTGGCGGAAATGTAATATCCCTCCAGCTCGTCGTGGACAGACTTAGCCTCTTTCAGCAGGAGCTGGGCCTGATCTATCATCTGCGCCATTACCTTGCGGTTAAAGTTGAGCCGCTTCTTGCCGGATTTTACTTTCTCCGGATCGGTAAAGCGCTGCGCGTTGACGATGCGGTAGGGGTCGATCTCCAAGGAAAAATCATGGAATCGGTTGGAGGTCATAAAGCCCAGCCGCAGCTCGGGAATAAACAGCTGCTCCAGCTTCTCAAAGGGGCTGAGGGGACAATAGCAGCTGATGACGTCATATCCGGCAGCGAGGGCGTCCCGGCGCATATTGCCCAGCAGCAGGCGGGAAACCGCTCCGGATTCATCATTTATCAGATAAATACGGTCACACAGCTGCTTGGCAGTGTCGGTGAACTTCCAAACGCCCTTATTGGTTACGGCGGTTAAAAAGCGCACCCGTTCTATGCCCGGCGCTTTTTTCCAGGGCTTATATTCCCTCTCCGCCAGCCTTCCGCAATATCCCGCCAGCTTTGCGGTGTTTACTCCGTCTAATGCCATTCGGTATGTATCTCCCGCCAGGGAACCGGCAGCGGCCAGGAATCGGCAGCAATACTCATGGCAGCGGGAACAGTGCCGGGACAGGCGAATAATCTCCTCACGGCATCCATAAAGCATATTGTCGTCCCAGCAGGAGGTGACGTCCACGATAGACTCCACAGCGCCGGGATATTTTGGTTCGATAACGTGGGGTGCTGAGTGTTTATCAAATAATGCCGCCAGCCAACAATAAAAGCGGCTTACAGCTAAAAGTGGAACAGTCCGATGTGAACTGCTCCACTTTGCATTTGCTTGCTGTTTATTTGGCGCTATTTCCGCTCCAACGGCCCCTCGCTGACAACGATATCCCCGGCAAGCTCCGTGGTAAACCGCAGATAACCGTTCTTGTCGAGCCAATACGCGGGCTTTTCGATGCGCCGGTAGGTGTTTGTGGCTTTGTCATAGGAATAGAAGCAGAGATTCGATGTGTCCATGCCGGTCAGATCCACCTTCGCGGCGATTTCCACCGGCTGGCCCCACGGTTCGGCCTGATCCATATGGAGGACCCGTACCTTGTTTTTAAACCACTTCTCGAAGTAGCCGCGTATCCTGTCCACCTCGCCGCCCTTGACATAGCCGGACACCAGGAGGTCGGACGCGGCCTTGCCCGGCTCGGGGATGCTCACCCGCACCTGCACCGCGCCGTCCGCGGCGGTGTCGTGGCTGTAGCGCAGGCCTGCGAGAACCAGCAGCGCTGCCTTGCGGACGCCGTATGCGCCGGTGTTGCTGGTGCGGACATAGTCCTTGCCGTCGCGCTTCGCGTTGTCCGCGAGTATGCTGGCCGGGTTCCGTTCCAGCCATGTTATGCCGGATTGCGGGCTGACGGTGTAGTTGGCGCCGGAGCTTCCACCGCTGCCGCCGCTGCCCCCGGAGCTGCCGCCAGGAGCATAGCCGCCCGGAGCATAGCCGTCCGGAGTATAGCCGCCCGTTCCGCTTGTCACCGTCACCGCACAGTCGGCGGTAAAGCCGCCGTCAACGGTTGTCGCTGTAATGACGGCGCTGCCCGCGGCCACAGCCGTCACCTTGCCGGAGCCGTCCACTGCCGCGACGGCGTAATCGCTGCTGCTCCATGAAACGTCGCGGATGGTTGCGTCGGCGGGGCTAACCGTGGCGGTGAGCTGGTGGGTATTGCCCGGATTCATGCTCACGCTCGCGGGATAAACGCTCACGCCGGTGACCGGGACTGTTGTATCCGCCACCGTCACGGTTGCTTCCGCCGTCTTCCCGCTGTTTGTGTTTATGGCGGTGACGGTGATCGTTTGTCCCGCCGCGCCCGCCGGAACGGTCAGCGCCGCCTTGCCGTTTTCGGTTGTGGAAGGCGTCAGGCCGGACACGTCACACCGCCAGTCGATTTGCGGATACGTCCAATCCTTCATTCCGGTTACGGTGAAGGTAATGCTGCCGCCGACGTCGGCGTTTGCCGTCTCCGGGTTGATTGTCAGTTCGTTTGACGGCAGGCCGGTGAGGTACAGCCCCGGCTCTCCGTCTTGATCGAGAAAGCCGGTCAGTATGGGCAGCTTGCCCTGCTCCAGCGTCCAGACCGATTCGTCCCAGACCATCGTGCCCGTCCAGAAGGTGGGAGTTACCGCCTGGATTTTGGTCATATCCGCGCCGTCCAAGTCGCCCGCGCCGATGTTGCTCCATACGCTTGCGCGCATGTCTTTAAAGGCGTAATTGTCGGAAAGGGTGCCGGTGGCGTCCTTATACCCCACAACGCGCCCGACGGGTGCATTCGTGCCTGTGTCCTTGACGCCGGGGTTCAGCGCGGCGCAGTTTGTCACGCTGCCGTTGTCGTCAACATAGCCCGCCACGCCGCCGGTATAGCCTACGCCGCCGAAGACCGTGCCGGTGTTGCTGACCGCGCCTGTGCTGCAGCAGTTTTCCACGCTGCCGCCATCCCGAACATTGCCCGCCACGCCGCCGGCACGGTCGCCGCTGACCGCGGCTGTGCTATAGCAGTTTTTCACGCTGCCGCCGTCAACATTGCCCGCCATGCCGCCGACAGTGCTAGAGGTGCCAGTGCCGGCATTGCCGCTGACCGCGCCGGTGACATAGCAGTTTTCCACGCTGCCGCCGTCAACATAGCCCGCCACGCCGCCGGAAATGGCGGTGCCGCTGACGTCCACGCCCGCAAGCCCCAGGTTTTTGACCGAGCCGCCTTTAACCCAGCCGAGCAGCCCGGCGATGCCGTAAGAAGAGACTTTCAGCCCGTATATGGTATGATAGCCGCCGTCGAAATGGCCTTGGAACGGGCAGTTGTCGTACAGCCCGATGGGCATCCATTCCCCCGTGAGGGTGAGGTCGTCCATGAGCTTGTAGTGTTTGCCCGCGTCCGCGTAGGGCGATATCTCCGCGTTCACAAGCCGCGCGAGGTTTTTAAGCTGCGCCGCCGTTTCGATTTGGTAGGGGTTGGTTGGCGTGCCGGTGCCGTCCGCGAAGTAGCCGTCTGTTTTCAGGTGGAAGGGCATATTCACCGGCGCGCCAAGGCCGGGCAGCATCTTTTCCTCGTATTCCCACGCGTCTTCGTCAAAGCCGTCCGGGAAGCCGGTTATTGCTTGCAGATCGTAGACGGTTTTATCCGCGCCGTCAATTTTATCCGCGTCCCTGTTGCCCCATGCGGCGGCGCTGCCGCTGCCATCGGTCATGCCGTCAAACGCCACGTTGTCGGAAAGGTTGTTGCTGCCGCCGTTATGCCCCAATACGCGCCCCGCGCTGCCGGTGCTGCCGGTGCTCTCGACGCTGGGGTTCAGCGCGGCGCAACCGGTTATGGTGCCGGACGAGCTTCCCGCGATGCCGCCCACGTAAATTTCGCCGTAGATGCTTCCGGTGCTGTAACAGCGCATAACTTGGCTGCCGCCGGTCAAGGTTCCCGCGATACCGCCCGCGTTTCCGGAGGAGGAGGCCACATCGCCGGTGGTGTAGCAGTCGGTAACAAAGGAGGCGCTCAAGGCTCCCGCGATGCCCCCCGCGATGCCGCTGGTCGCCGTTATATTGCAGGCGGTAAAGCTTTCTTTGATATTTACACTGTTGTCGGCATTCCCCACGATACCGCCAACGGCAGCAGTCCCTGCGACCTTGCCGGAAACCGAGCAGTTAACCACCTCAGCCCCGCCGCCGGAATAACCCCCATAAATATATCCCGCAATGCCGCCCACATTATAGCCGCCGGTAATGTCGCAGTCAACCAGACGCACATTATTGATCGTGCCCCCAACGACATTGCCGAACAAGCCCTGATAGCTGCCGCCGGGGTTATTAATCGTCAGCCCGCGGATAGTCTGGTTATCGCCGTCGAAGCTGCCGTAGAAGGGAGAGATGGCTGTCCCGAAGTCCATCCCGATGGGCGTCCATTCCCCGTTGAGGGTGATGTTGGCCGTGAGCTTGTAATATTTGGCAGCATAATTGTCTTTGCCCGCGTTCACAAGGTCGGCGAGGCTTCTCAACTGCGCTTCCGTTTTGATCAGGTAGGGGTTGCCGCTTGAGCCGTCGCCGCCCCCGAAGTATGAAATGCCTGTGCCCAGGTGCGCGGGCATGAGCTGATCCTGCCCGTCCAGCCCCCAGAGGGTGGGCAGCCTGGTCTCGTGGCTCTGCCAGTATTCCCAGGGGAACCGCCCGCCGATGTCGTCCTTCACGTCCGTGGCGGCGATGTTTTCGCCGTTCAAGCCGTCTAGTGTGTTTGCGCCGGAAAACGTTGTGCCGCTGTTGTTGAGGATGCCGACAAACGCCACGTTGTTTGCGAGCGTGGGGTTGTTGCTGCTGTACCCCGCCACGCGCCCCGAGTTGCTTGCGGCCTCGACGCTGGGGTTCAGCGCGGCGCAGTTTTCCACGCTGCCGTCGTAGACATTGCCCGCCACACCGCCGACATTGTTGTTCCCGCTGACCGCGCCGGTGCTGTAGCAGCTTGTCACGCTGCCGTTGACAATGCCCGCCACGCCGCCGACCGCGTTGGAGCCGTTGACCGCGCCGGTACTGTAGCAGTTTTCCACACCGCCGCCGTGGTCAACCCGGCCCGCCACGCCGCCGATATAGTCGCTGTTGCCGCTGCTGCTGACCGCGCCGGTGCTGTAGCAGCTTGCCACGCTGCCGTAAACAAGGCCCGCCACGCCGCCGATGTTGTAGCCGCTGCCGCTGACCGCGGCCTTGTTGTAGCAGTTTGTCACGCTGCCGCCGTCGTCGACAGAGCCCGCCACGCCGCCGACATAACTTATGCCAACCACCTTGCCGGTGACAGAGCAGTTTTCCACTTTGCCGCCGATGCCAACAAAGCCCGCCACGCCGCCGACATCTTCGTTGCCGGTAATATCCACGCCCGCAAGCCCCAGGTTTTTGACCGACCCGCTCTCAACAAAACCGAACAGCCCGGTGGCTTCGTAGGTGCCGACGGTGATTTTCAGCCCGGATATGGTTTTGTCGTTGCCGTCGAAGTAGCCTTTGAATTTGTTGCTGTTGTCGTGCCCGATGGGCGTCCATTCCCCGGTGAGGGTGATGTCCTTCATCAGCTTCAGGTACACGGGGGAATCGCCGCCGAACACCATTTGCTCCAACATGCCGTCGTTCACCAGCTCCGCGATTTCCGCCAGCTGCGCCGCCGAGGTGATTTGCAGCGGGCTTGCCTGCGTTCCCGCGCCCGCCATTCTGTACAGGGAAAGCTGCATGTAGGTGATTTTCGGCGGGGTTACGCCCTCCGCAACCGTGAAGCCCTCACCGGGCTTTGCGTAAAACACATATAGCCCCGGCTGCGGGCCCCGCGCGTTAAAGCCTCGGCCTCCCATGTCACGGGGACCTGCGCCTTTTCGGCGTTCACCGTGGCCTCCACCGTTTCGGGCAGCTTGGGCGTGTAGTCCCGCTGCCAGCGCAGACCGTCGTCCAGCGGGGTGAAGGCGGTGATGATTCCGCTGGCCCCAAGCCCCGGACTTGTGCCAATGCTCAAATCGTCCTCCGCCAGCGCGGTAATCGGCGCGACGCCCAAAATCAGCGCCAGCGCCAGGATCAGCGACAGGATTCTTCCCTTTGGTTTCATGATTCATTCCCCCTCTTTTATTTCCGCTCCAGCGGCCCTTCGCAGATGATAATATCCCCCGCAAGCTCGGTGGTAAAGTGCAGATACCCGTTTTTGTCGGTCCGGTACGCGGGCTTCTCGATGCGCTTGTAGGCGTTTGTCTTTTTGTCGTAGGAATAGAAGCAGAGGCTATTGGTTTCCATGCCGGTGAGGTCAAGCCGCGCCGCGATCTGCACCGGCTGGCCCCAAGCCTCCTGCTGATCCATATGGATGACCCGCACCTTGTTTTTAAACCACTTCTCGAAGTAGCCGCGTATCCTGTCCACTTCCTCGCCCTTGACGTAGCCGGAAACCATGATATCCTTTGTAATCTTTTCCGGGCTGCCGATGGTCAGCCGCACCTGCACCGCGCCGTCCGCGACGGTGTCGTGCTCGTATTTCAGGCCCGCGAGAGCCGCCAGCGCCGCGCTGCGTATGCCGTATGCGCCGCTGCTGCGGGTGCGGATAGAATTCTGGTTTTGGCCTTTCGCGCCGCCCGCGAGTGAACCGGCGGAATTCTGTTCCAGCCATGTTGTGCCTGTGGACGTGGTAGTGGTCGAACCGCCGCCGCTGCCGGAGCTGCCGCCGGAGGAGGAGCCGCCCGAGCCGCCGCCTGTGGTTGTGCCGCCGGGACTGACGGGACTGACGGGCCTGCCGCTATCCGCCGCAAATTCCGCGTGTATTGCGTGGCCGCCGGTTACATTTGTAAAGGTGTAGCTGCCGATCGCGCCATGGCTTACGCCGTCAACCGTCACGCCGCTGATTTTGTAGCCGCTGTCCGGGGTGACGGTAAAGCTTTGGCTGCCGCCCTCAGGGACGAGCACGCTGCCGGAGGGCGAAATGCTGCCGCCCGCGCCCGCCGTGGCCGTGATGGTATGCACCGCCGCGCCGATGGGGGCGAAGGTCACGTGTATCTTATGGTCTTCCGTCACGTCATTAAATGCCATCATGCCGCTTTGCGCAAACGCCGGGATATCAACCCCGTCCACAAAGACCTGGAGGATCCGATAGCCGCTGTCCGGCGTAAAGTCGAAGCCCTGCATACCGCCGTGCGCAACGCTCACGCTGCCGGAGGGCGAAATACTGCCGCCCGGGCCCGCCGTGGCGGTGATGGTATGCGATTCTGCGGAACCGCCGCCCCTATAGCTGTAGTAAAAATCGGTCGTCAGCGATTTATTCAGCCCGATGATATCCGCTTCCGAGGGGATCAGCGTATTCAGTAAGTAGAGAACCTTCAATTTGGCAAGGCCCGTTACGTTAAGGGTGGTGATGTCGGTGTTGGAAGCGTCAAGTCCCACAAGCGCGGTATTGCTTGAAACATCCAGCGAGGTGATCGGGTTGTTGCCGCAATTAAGGTCGCTAAGCGCCGCAAGACCGGAAACATCCAGCGCGGTCAGCTGATTCCCGCTGCAATAAAGGATTCTAAGGCTTTGAAGCCCCGAAACATCCAGCCAGGTAAGCTGATTTCCGTCGCAAAAAAGGCCTTCAAGCTTTGTAAGCCCGGAAACATCCAGCCCGGTAAGCTGGTTGTGGAAACAATCAAGGCCGCTAAGCTCCGAAAGACCGGAAACATCCAGCTCGGTAAGCAGGTTGCCGGAGCAATTAAGGTGTTCAAGCTTCGTAAGCGCCGATACATCCAGCGTTGTAAGCTCGTTGCTGAATATATTAAGTGTGGTAAGGCCGGTCATGTGCTCGATGCCTGTGGCGTCGGAAATTCCCATCATTGCCGCCTCCAGAAATGTGAGGCGTTGGAGGTGGTCGGGGTCATAAAGCGTGCCCTGCACGGGGGAAATGCCACTGGCCGCAAGCACGTTGCGCAGTCCGGGGTCGGGTATGGATACAAAGCTGGTGATGGCGCCGTCGCCGGTGATTGTGCCGTTGCCGGTGATTGCGCCGTCGCCGGTGATGGTTCCGTTGTTGATGATGGCGCCGCTGCCGTCCTCGAAAATGATCTCTCCGCCGTTGTTGATGGTTCCGTCGTTGATGATGGTTCCTCGATCAATAAGAGAGATGATTCCGCCGCTGCCGATATCGATAACGCCGCCGCTGTTGTTGGTGATTGTGCCTCCATATATGACGCCAATCCCGCCGCTGCCCGTGAATTCGATTCGGCCGCTGTTGGTGAACGTGCCGCTTTGAACGACGATCCTGTCGCCGCATTCGATGGTTCCGGCGTTATCAAACGTGGCGTCACTGCCAGCGCAATAAATCCCAACGCCGGCGCCAAGGTTGGTGTTTCCGGTGAGGGTGAGGACGCCCCCGCTCTTAACCGTGACCGTGCCCTCGTTATCAATCCCGCCGCCGCATTCGTAGTCGCTGCTGCTGCAATCTTTTATCGTAACGACGCCGGTTATCTCCAGCGTGTTGTAGTTATAAATCCCGCCGCCGAGGTTGCCGCTGCTGCAACTTTCAATCGTCACGTTCTCCAGCGTCAACGTACCGATGTCATAAATCCCGCCGCCGCTGTAGACGGCTTCGCAATTTACTATCGTGCCGCCGGTCATCGTCAGGTCGCCGATGTTACAAATCCCGCCGCCGGTGTCGGCTTTGCAGCCTTCAACCGTCACGCGTGTCAGCGTCAAATCGCTTTGCGAATTGTTAAAAATCCCGCCGCCGGAGTAGGTGGCGGCGCAATTTGTTATCGTGCCGCCGGTCATCGTCAGGTTGCCGTTGTTAAAAATCCCGCCGCCTTCGGTGGCGGCGCAATTTGTTATCGTGCCGCCGGTCATCGTCAGGTTGCCGGTGTTATAAATCCCGCCACCGATTTCGTTGGAAGCTTTGCAATTACTGATTGCGCCGCCGGTCATATACAATGTACCGTTGTTGGTAATTCCGCCGCCGCCGCCGCTGGTGGACGTGCAACCGTCAATCGTCACGCTTTCCAGCGTAAGGTTGCCGCCACCGGCATTCATAATCCCGCCGCCGGAGCCGCTGCTGCAATTTTGGATGGTTACGTTGTTCAACGTCATGCTGCCGATGTTGTAAATCCCGCCGCCGGTGTTGTTGCTGCCGTCCAGCGTGAGGTCTTTGAGTTTGATCGTTGCGCTGGCGTGGTAAATGGCGAAGTGCCTCGAGCTGGCGGCCTGCGTGATTGTATGATTGCCGCCGTCAATGGTGAGGTTTTTGCCGTTGGGGATGACAAGTTCGCCTGTAAGCGTGATGTCGTCTCCCACATAGACGGTGTCGCCCGAAACCGCCAGGTCGATGGCGTCTTGAAGCTCCTGTTCGGTGTCCGCCGGGTTTGTGGCCGATTCGCCCGGCGTGTTGGCAGGCAGGGCGAAGGGCGCGATCACCGGGCCGGACGCGCCGAGTACCGCGCCGGATTCCCCCAGCGCCGTATCGCCTTCCGCCGCGAGCGGCGTGACCGGTGTCCCCGCCAGCAGCAGCGCGACAGATAAAATCATCGCCATAAGCCTTGAAAACGGTTTGCTTGTGTTCATGTTCGTTCCTCCCTATTTTTTGCGGCTTGTTTCTCTCGCTTGTACTGTGTGATAACCTCCAGAAGCGTTTCTCGCCGCTTTTCGCCGATGTTGCGCAGCTGTGCAAGCTCCGGCCCAGACATTTCGCAAAGCATGCTCATGCTGGTGACGCCCTGCCGGTTCAGCATGTCGCCTACGATGCGCCGCTCCGGTGTTTTTCGCGGGTCGCCGTCGGGGTAAGCTTTGTAAAAATAGCCCTGCACGTCGTTGGTCATATGGTTTCCCCTCCAGACGCTGTTTCTTTATTTTGATTATAGCGTGTTTTTTCAAAACGAAAAGAGCGGCTTACCACGGCAAATGGCACTTGACAAATCAATGATTTTGTGCATACTACGATTTTGCGCGGTTTTATCGCGCTTGCCATGCCTTGCCTGCGCGCGCGGGCAATTTATTAATTGCCCTTGACAAAAAAATATGATAGAATTACTAAAAAGGTATTGACAAATTTGGCGAGACTTGCTCCGTATTTTTAACGTTTGTGTATAAAGAGGGTGCGCAATGAAGACCCCACTGAAAATCGCGGTTTGCGAGGATTTCGGCGCGGACGCCGAGCGGCTTGTATCACTTATAGAAAAAAACGGCTGCCCGGCGCAGACCGTTCGTTTTGAAAGCGGCGGGGAGTTTCTCAAAACATTTCAGGAAGGGCGGTACGATCTTGTCTTCCTCGATATCTACATGAGCGGTATGACCGGCGTTGACGTGGCGGAGGCCATCCGGGAAACGGATGAGCGCGTGGTGATTATCTTCACCACGACCAGCGAGGACTTCACAAGGGAAGGCTACCGCCTGAACGCCTATAAATATCTGCTGAAGCCCGTCACGGCTTCGGATGTGGCCGACGCGCTGGAGCTGGCGCAGCTCAAAAGGGATAAGGCGCTGGGCGATACCTGCACTGTCATCGCCGGAAGCGGCGCTGTGGAAATTCCGCTTTATGAGTTGTATTACGCCGAGGTTTTTAACTACCGGTGCCTGCTCCACACAAAGGGCGGGAGGATAGAAACGAATACGTCTATCGACAATTTGGAAAAGCTGTTGCCCCGGCCACGCTTTTTGCGCTGCCACCGCAGCTATATCGTCAACCTTGACCATGTGAAAGAGGTAAACGGAAACGGCGATTTTGTTATGACAAGCGGGGATCTGGCGCTTGTGCGGGTCAGAGACAGAAAGAGAATGAAAGCGGCGTATGAGGATTATCTGTTTGCGGAAACCCGGAGGGAATACTGATGGCGGCGGTTTCCTCAAAACAAGCAAAGGAAAAGTGGATGCCTTTCATTGTGCTGCCGTTTTTGCTTGCGGTGTGTTTTGCGCTGTGGTTCGCCTCCGATACCGGCCCCTATGTCTCCATTCAGAGCGAGGGGGATGTTTGGGATTTGCGGGATTTTGATTTTTCAGACCCAAACGCCATTGCCAGGCTTAACGGGCCGGTGGCGTACATTCCGAACGCGCTGCTGACGCCGGAGGAATTTGAGGCTCGCAGCCGTGAAATCGAATACGGATACCCGGAGGATAACAATATACAATACGCCACCAGCCGTATGCGCGTCCTGATCCCGGATGGATGGTACGCTGTCTACATGCTGAGCGTCGATTTTTCCGAGCGGCTTTATGTAAACGGGCATTTGATGTTTGAAATTGGCAGCCCCGGCGACAGCCGCGAAACCACCGTGCCGGACACAAGAAGCCAGATCATGACGCTGACGCCGGTGGACGGCGTGATTGAGATCGTCATGCAATCGTCCAACTTCGTCCACCGGGAGGGCGGCGGCTACGCCGGATGGAAGGTGGGCAGCCCCGAAGCGCTGCGCGTGGGCTTAAAGGGCGGGTATGTGACAAATATTGTTATGGGCTGCTACCTCGCCCTGTTTCTTGTGCATATGATCTTATTTTTAATGCTCCGAACCTACCGCGCCAACCTGTTGTTTGCGCTCTCCTGCCTCATGTGGTTTCTGCGCTCCGGCGTGACATGGACAAAGGTGTTTTCCGTTCTGCTCCCGGCGATGTCCTGGGCCGTGAAATTCCGCATTGAGTACCTGTCGTTCCCCGTGACGGCCATGCTGTTTGTCGCCCTTGTCCACACGCTGTTTCCGGGCGTTTTGCAAAAGTGGTTCCTTCGAGCAATGGCCGGTGCTATGAGCGTGTTCGCCGTGCTGTTCCTGTTCGCGGACACCCTGTTCATGAGCTGGGCCATCCTGTGGTGCGAGGGCGTGTTCGCGGCGGTCATGCTCTACATGGTGGCGCGGTTTGCCATAAAGCTGCGCCGGGTCAGCCCGGAGCAACTGATATTCCTGATTGGCGCGGTGCTGTTTCTGTACGCCGCCGCCAACGATATGCTGGATCACAACAATGTTACAAGCCTCTTGTTTTTCCCGTTCATAAACAAGGATATGACGCAGATTTCCATGCTGATCTTCGCTTTCTTTGAGGCCACGGCTATTTTCATCGTCACGGCGCGGGGAATAGAGGAAGCCAAAGGGTCGGAACAGCGCCTTGCTTATGAGAACATCATCCTAAAGGAAAACACCCGCATGACGGAGCAGCTTCTTTCCTTGCAGCGGGAGCAGTACGAAAGGATAACCGAAAACGCGGAGGCGGTGAAGGCGCAGCGCCACGACCTGCGGCACCAGCTTGCCGTGGTAAAAGGCTATCATGATTCCGGCGACGCCGAAAGCTTAAGCGCGTATCTTGACGAGCTGATCGCGGGCATTCCCGCGCCTGACGAAAAGGCTCTGTGCGAAAACTTTGCCGTCAACGCCGTGGCGCATTATTACCTTTCCTTTGCGGCCGGCGCGGGCGTCAATACATCCATTCGTCTGTCGGTGCCGCAAAAAACCGGGCGCGTCAAGGACAGAGATTTGAGCATCATAGTCGGTAACCTGCTTGAAAACGCCATTGAAGCCTGCAAGCGGCAGACGCACGGCGAACGGTTTATAAAGCTGAACAGCCGCGTCCACAAGGATACGTTGACATTTACAATGGACAACAGCTTTGACGGAAATTACGAGGAACAGGACGGCGTATTCTTTTCCCGCAAGCGCGGCGGCGAGGGAACCGGCCTCTCCTCCGTCCGGGCAATCGCGCGAAAGTACGGCGGCGACGCAAGATTCGAGGCTAGGGAAAATGTGTTTATGTCCTCCGTGTACGTTGTAATGGGAATGCCGGAAGGAAAATAACTATTACTTATGAAGGTTCTTTTCAATATATAGATGGCTTATCTGCTTTGTTTGCGATCTGGTTAGACGGCGGACTAACTTTTTATATAGCGGATGCAGGGGCGCAAAGGCACTGTCGGCAATTTAAGGAATAAAGAAAAAGGAGAAAGCTGTATCGAAAGCTTTCTCCATAATTTTCTAAGATGGATTGAGGGAAACAAAAGCGGATATGGGATTCAGTTTATAACTATAGCAAGCAGAACCGCGGTTTCATTGGAATCATTGCGCACGGAGTGCTTCGCGCCGCCGCCGGTAAACATAATGTCCCCTTTGCGGAAGGGTTTCTCGGTCTTGTCCTCATCTATGCTGACAAGCTCGCCGGACAGCATATAATATATTTCGGCCTCAATTTCGTGGGGATGCTCCCCCACGCTTTGGTGCGGTTCAATATACAACTCGGCGCATAGCCTGCATTTGCCCAAGGTCTCTTCGCCGGTCAGTCTGTGGTGCAGCACAATTTCTCCTTCACCGCCCCCCAGTCTCCTCTTTTCCGGTTGATAATCCGAAGCGTTGCGTATCATCATCAATACCTCCCTAAAATCATTTGCGTTAAATACGGAAAATACGGTCATTTTGCGTTGGCATGCTCCAATGTAATCACTATACCACATTTACAGGCGTTCCGGCTAGAAATGCCCGCAGATTTTCCACGGCAATATCCATCAGGCGCTTCCTGCTTTCCAGGGGGGCCCATGAAATATGTGGTGTTATGATGCAATTTTTTGCCGTAAGCAATGGGTTGTCGCCTTTTATCGGTTCGCTGGATACCACATCCAGCCCTGCGGCATACACTTTGCCGGAATTCAAAGCGTCCGCTAAATCCTGTTCCACGATCAGGGGCCCCCGGGAATTATTTATAAGGATTACGCCGTCCTTCATTTTCGCAATGCTGTTCCTGTTGATGATGCCTTCGGTTGAAGGCGTCAGGGGACAATGCAGGCTGATGACGTCGGATTTTTTTAGCAGTTCATCAAGCCCGGCATACCCGGCTATGCTTTTTCCCGTATCGGTGGGATACTCGTCGTAAGCTATGACATCCATGCCCAGCGCTTTGGCTATCTTTCCCGTAACCTGCCCGATCCTGCCGAAGCCGACGATTCCCATGGTTTTTCCCGCAAGCTCTATGAGAGGGTAATCCCAAAAACAAAAATCCGGGCAGCTTTCCCATCTGCCGTTATGTACCGCTTCGTCATGGCGGCCGATATGATGGCATATCTCCAGCAGCAGCGCGATCGCAAACTGGCCCACCGCATCCGTCCCGTAGGTTGGAATATTGCAAACGGTAATGTTCTTCGCTTTGGCCGCCTCTACATCCACTACGTTGTATCCGGTCGCCAGCACGCCTATGTACCTGATCCCTTTACAGGCGTCAATGACCGCCGCGCTTATGGGAGTCTTGTTGGTAATCACAATTTCCGCATCGCCTATGCGCTTTATAATTTCCGCCTGGTCGCCGGGCGGGGTGCGGTCGTAAACCGTGAGCCTGCCTAAATCTTCAAATCCCCGCCAGCTTAAGTCGCCGGGATTTTCCGTATACCCGTCCAAAACAATAATTTCCATAGCATTGCCTCCCAAACCGTTTTTTGTTTACCGGCCATAATACGGAAAAAGCGGAAAGCGCCGGCGCCTTGACCGGCTCTTTTTTCTTTCCGCTTTTGCCGTTTAATTTTAGCCGCCGGCTTCAATTGACACGCCGGTCAGTTTTTGATAATACTTTACCATAATGGAATGATCGTCCTGACCGTGGCCGTCGGCCCGGAGGGTTTGCATCATTTCCATCACCGCAGTGGTCAGGGGGAGGGGCGCGCCTACCCCGTGCCCCGTGTCAATAGCGTTGAGCAGATCCTTGATATGCAGATCCAGCTTGAATCCGGGCTTATAGTTCCCGTCCATCATCTGCACCGCCTTGACGTTCATTACGTTGGATCCGGCCATGCCGCCCTTGATGGCCGCGTGAACCAAGCGCGGATCGACGCCCGCTTTTACCGCCAGCGTCCACCCTTCGGCAACCGCGGCCATATTGAGGGCCACCACAATCTGGTTGACAAGCTTCGTGGTGTTGCCCGCGCCGATTTCGCCGCACCAAACAACGCTGTTACCCATGGACATCAGCAGATCATAGACCTTTTCAAAAATCTCTTTTTTGCCGCCCGCCATAATGGATAATGTTCCGTCAATAGCCTTCAGCTCTCCGCCCGATACAGGAGCGTCGATCATTTCCATGCCTTTTTTCCCGCAGGCTTCATATATTTCCCGTGAAGCCAGCGGAGCAATGGAGCTCATATCCACCAGCACTGTACCGGCCCTTGCCGATTCCAGTACGCCTCCATCCCCCATGACCACCTCCTTCACATGCGGGGAATTAGGCAGCATTGTGACAATGACGCCGCACTCCCTGGATATTTCAGCCGGTTTTGACGCGGATTTTGCTCCGGCCGCCACCAGCTCGTCCACCGCCGCCTTATTGATATCAAATACCGTTAAATCATAACCTGCCTTCACTACGTTCCTGGCCATGGGCTTGCCCATTATACCAAGGCCGATCATTCCAACCTTCAACGCCATCTCTCCCTTTCTTTATTCCCGTCATACGTCTTCAAATGGGGAACGATATTATACTCCGGCCAAAAAGCTCTTATCCTTCAAAATGTCCCCGAAAAGCTCCTCGTCGGTGGGGATCTTGTAATCAGGTATCTCACGCGCCACCCATGTGGTATTGATATAGTGCTTATAGGTCACGTTTTCACATGTAATGTTTCCGCCCCATGTGCCGCATCCCAGCGTAATGGTAAACGGCATCCCGTTGTTCCAGTTTCCGGCGTTGGATTTGTTCTGCGGCATGCGGACTGCCACCCGGGCTGTCTTGGTGCGCAGGGAAAGCTCCCGGATATGATCCTCGTCGAAGCTGTGGATGCCGCAGGAGTGTCCCGCGCCGGAATAGGCCTGTATCCCGTTGACAAGCTTTATGGCGTCGCCAAACTCCTTGTATTTGTAAAGCGTCAGCGTCACCGACAGCTTCTCGCCGGAAAACGGATATTGCGGGCCATACCCTGTTTCCTCCACAAGCAGAACCGTGCGGCCCTCGGGAAGTGTAAAACCCGCTCCCTCGGCTATAACGGACGCGGTGCGGCATATCAGCTTCGGGTTGAGATGCCCGTCTACCCAAAGCGCGTTTTGCAGCTTGATTTTCTCCTCGGGCGTGACAAGGTAGGAGCCCTCGTCCACCAGCGCCTGTACCATTTTATCATAAACGCTTTCGTGGATGACAAGCGAATTTTCGGTGGAGCATCCGATGGACAGGTCGTTGAGCTGGCTATCGACTATTTTATTCGCGGCGTCCTTGATGTCGGCGGTCTCGTCGATAACGCTGACCACGTTTCCGGCTCCGACGCCATAGGCGGGCGTGCCGGAGGAGTACGCGGCCTTTACCATACCGGCCCCACCGGTGGCGATAATCAGATCGACCTGGTTCATCAGCTCCTCGGATATCTCCATTCTAGGCTCTTCGACGCAAATAATCAAGTCCTCGGGCGCTCCCAGATTTTTTAAAACCCTGCGCAGGTCGTTTGCCACAATGTTGGTGCACTTCTTGGCCTTTGGGTGGGGGGCGAATATGATGGCGTTCCGCCCCATGATCGCGTTCATTGCCTTCATGAACACAACCCCGCTGGGCACGGTCACAGGCACGAGGCCGCCGATTACTCCCACCGGCTTTGCGATTTTTACAAGGCATTTTTCCTTGTCTTCTTCGATAATGCCGACTGTTTTCGCGTCTTTTAAATCCCGCACGAGGCCCCGGGCCCGGGCCTGAATCCGGGCAATTTTGCTGGGGATATCCCCCATCAGCGTTTCGTTGTAATTATTGGCCGCCCACACCTCGCTTTTTTCTATCGCGGTATAAGCAATGCTGAAAGCAATTCTGCGCACCTGTTCCTGGGTATAATACTCGATCTGCTCCTGTGCCGCGCGCGCGCGGTCCACCAATCCTTTTATGTATTCTCGAGAATCCAATATCGTCACCTCATTCATTATATTACATTTATTGAATTTTATCCAGTAAGCGTCTTGCCCTTTCCACAACCGGGAGATCCAGCATCTTGCCGCCGAACCCGACGGCACCCTTGCCTTCCCGCTGGGCGGCCTCAAAGGCTTCAATTATTTTTTTCGCTTCCTCGATCTGCCCGATAGATGGCAGAAAAGCCTTGTGAATCATGGTTATTTGCTTGGGGTGGATACAGGTTTTGGCCTCGTATCCCATTTCCCTGGCCACAACACAGTCGGCCTCGTGCCCGCTTTCATCCGAATAATCGGTAAACGGGCTGTCGATGGCAGGGATTCCCACGGCACGGCAAGCCACGGACAGCCGCCACCTTGCGTGAGCCACTTCGGCTCCTGCCTTGGTGCGCTGTATGCCCATATCCTTTGTAAAGTCCTCCGCGCCGAACTGGGCCGCCGAAATACGGGGGGACGAGGCGAGGATCTCATATATCCGTTCCACCGAGTATGCCGATTCTACCAGGGGAGCCAGGCCGGTTTCCAGCTTGCGCCCGGCCTTTTCTTCCAAGCCCTCAAGCAGCGTCTGGGCGGCAATCATATCCGCCTCCCGCGCCTTGGGAATAATAATCATATCGGGCTCAAGGACGGCCAGGGTGAGGAAATCCTGGGCTCCCCAGGCGGAAGTCATTAAATTAACGCGCACCGCCACCCAAAATTTCCGTGGATTGCCCGCCTTGAGAAATTCCGCTACCCGCGCCCTTGCGGCCTCCTTTTCAGAAGCGGCCACCGAGTCCTCCAAATCCAGTATGAATCCACCCGCGTCAATCCCCGGTATCTTCCCCAGCATATTTTCAGAGCTCCCGGGAACATAAAGCAGCGACGGTTTTTTAAATTTCTTCATGCTTACCTCCCCAACAGCCTTGGAAGCAGCAGTATCGGAGCCTCCCAATATGTGAGAATATACAGAATCGCAATGGAGGCCAGCAGATAGTATGCCAGATACCTGTTAAGCACCTTCCGCACAGGGGCGCCTGAAATGCTGGAGGCCACAACGAGGTTCATGCCCAAGGGCGGGGTAATCATGCCGATGCCCAGGTTGACGGTCATGATGATCCCGAAGTGCACCAGATTGATGTCCAGCTGCTGCATAACCGGCAGAAGCACCGGCGCGATAATCATTATGGCGGCATTGGCTTCCATAAAGCATCCGACGATGAGCAACAGGATATTTACCACCAGCAGGAATATAAACTTGGAATCCCCCGAGATTGCCAGGATGGCTTCCGTCACTTTTATGGGAATCATCTCACGGTTCATGACAAAGCCGAGGGCCATTGCTCCCGCCAGTATGAACATCACCTTCGCGCTGGATTCACCGGCGCGGAGGAACAGCTTGAAAATATCCTTCGGCTTTAGCTCCCTGTAAACGAACAAGCCCACCAGCAGCCCGTACAGGATGGAAACGGCGGCGGCCTCCGTAGGGGTAAATATGCCCCCATAAATACCGCCAAGGATGATTACGGGCATCATCAGCGCGGGAATCGCGTCGCGGAGCGCCTTGCCGATTTCGGGCAAGCCAGCCCTTTGCTTGTTGACAAAGCCGTTCTTTTTTCCTACCACATAGGCTACAACCGACATGGCCAGCGCTATAATGATGCCGGGGATAAATCCGGCAATGAACAGCGTGCCGACGGAGGTTCCGGTTGCAAGGCCGTAGGTGACCATGACGATACTCGGAGGGATAATAACGCCCAGATACCCGCAGCTGGCGCTGGTGCTAAGGGCGAATTCCTCGCTGTACCCCGCTTTCATCATCTCCGGAATCATAATCCCGCCAATGGCCGCTACGGTAGCGGGGGACGAACCGGTAAGCGCCCCGAAGAATGCCGACGCGACGATCGTGACGATGGCAAGGCCGCCCGGCAGGCTGCCTATCAGAGCGCCGCACAGCTTTATCAGCCTTTTGGATACGCCCCCTGTTTCCATCAGGACACCGGCAATCATAAAAAACGGGATAGCCATGAGCGTAAATGAGTCCGTTCCTGTGAAAAGCCGCTGAACGATAACCATAGAGGATATTTCCCCGCCCAAAAACACCGCAAGAAGCGACGCGCCGGCCAGAGAATAAGCGATAGGCGCTCCCATTGCCAGGAAAAGCACTAATGTGGAAAACAGCACTACCGACGTAGACATTATGACACCGCCCCGCTTTCCCCGTCATTTTTTAAGGCGTTTTTTACATCGCCCACAAGCGATGTCAGCGAGTGCAGCGTGGCAAGGCCAAAGCTTGTGGGAAGCGCCAGATACGCGAGCCACATCGGCATGACAAGCGCCGGAGATTTTTGCCCGTTTTTCGCTATGGTAAGCGTAAGCCGGAGGGCCAAAATAAACAACGCGATATTAAACGCCGCGACGATCACCACCACAAGCGCGTTGATACCCCGTTTGACCGGCCCCGGCATGAGGTTTACAAGACCGTCAACGCCAACATGCGAATTCTTTTTGACACACGCGCTTACACCGAGATAGCTTGCCCAAATCATGCAATAGCGCGCAAGCTCCTCCGCCCATGGCAGTGGAACCTTGAGGACATACCGGAAGAATACCTGAAATGTAATGAGCACAAACATCGCGACCAAAAACACAAATATTCCATAGTCTTCAATCGCGTCGGTGATTTTCCCAAGCAGTTTCAAACCTTATCCCTCCCTTTCATGCGACAGGCAGAGGAAAACGTTTCGCCATGGGTTCCGTTTTCCCCTGCCCACGCACTATATCAGTTAACGATCTCCGGGATTATTTCATCGCGTCCTGTACCTCTTTTATAAAGTCCGCGCCAATACGGTCGGAATATTTGTCATATACCGGCTGCACAGCCGCCCGCCAGGCCTCTTTGTCAATTTCCTCGGGGAGAATGATGGAGCAACCCGCGTTCTTCAGGGTTCCGATCAGCTCGACCTCACCGTCAGAAACCAATTTGCGTTCGTAATCCCTTGCCTCCTGGAGGGATTCGGTCAGAAGCTGCTGGATATCGGGGGGATATTTATCCCACGACATCTTGGAGAATACCACAGGGCAGGGAGCGTACACATGCCCGGTCATGCTGAACTTATGGTTGACCTCGTGGATATTGTTGACATAGGCGTTGGCAAGGGGGTTTTCCTGGGCGTCAATCGTGCCCTGCTGCAACGCGGTGTATACCTCCGCCCACGCCATCGGGATAGCGTTGGCGCCAAGCGTCACAAAGGTCTGCATCTGAATTTCATTTTCCATCGTGCGGATCTTGAAGCCCTTGGGAATGTCGGTGGGCAGATAGATATCGTATTTGTCGTTGGTGATATACCTAAAGCCGTTTTCCCAATACACAACGCCCACCAACCCCACGTTGGTAAGAGTGTCCAGGAGCTGCTGGCCTATCGGGCCGTCCAAAACCTTATATGCCGCGTCCCGCGACGGAAAGAGGAACGGAAGGTCAAATACGTTGAATTCGTTGGTAAAACCGCCCAGGGAAGCCGTGGAGGGAAGGGACGCGTCAATGGTGCCCATCTGCATGCCCTCCAGCATGTCGCGTTCCCCGCCCATTGTGGAATTGGGGAACAGATCCAGCCGAACCGCGCCGGGACGCTTTTCATCCAATATTTTTTGCAATTCCAGAAGGGCCAGATGGTACGGATGTGTTTCGGCCTGCACATGTCCCAGCTTTATAACGATGGTTTCCGCGGATGATTCGGCAGGCGCCGAAGACGCGGTTGACGCGGCACTGTTGGCCGCCGAGGGAGCGGCGGACTGCTGCGGGGAGGCTTGGCCTCCCGAACCGCCACAGCCGCTGAACAAGGCAAGCAGCAAGGTTATGGAACTCATAATGGAAAACAATACCTTACATTTTTTCATAATATGGTTACCTCTCCTTATTTACATATCATAGTGTTCGCATACGCGCTTTATTTTATAACCCGCTCTGTCATTTCCCCGGATTGGGGTCGAAAACGACGCGGGCCACTTCCTTGGAGCGCGCTTTTTCCATAGCGAGGTCGCATTCCTCAAGGGAATAACACCTGTCTGTCAAGGAATCAAAGGGATAATCCTTGCCATAACGATCCAAAAATTTCATTGTGCGGTAAATGTACCACGGCTGATAGCGCAGAATACCCTTGACCGTGATGCACCGCCTGCAAATGATTCCCGGAACGATGGAGGTGTTGAAATCCTCGCCTATCAGCACGTTTCCAAGCTCAAGATAGGTGCCCCCCATGCGCAGCATCCGCAAGCCTTCGTTAAACGCTTGGGGCACGCCGGCCACCTCCAGCGCCACATCGGCGCCAAAGCCTTCGGTTATCCGGTTCACCTCGTCTATCCTTTTTTGCATGGTATCGAATTCGTTCATGGAGATAAGGTAGTCCGCGCCAAATTTTTCCGCCTCCTTCAGGCGGGAATCCACGCCGTCCAGCACGATGACCTTTGCGCCCATTGTCTTTGCGATGGCGCAGCCGAAAAGGCCCAGCCCCCCCGCGCCCTGTATAACGATAAAATCGCTGGACACAAGCCCCGATTGATCCATAGCGTAAAGCACCTGGGTAATGCCGCAATTGATCCCCGCCGCGACATTATCACTGATGGAATCGGGAACCTTGTAAAAGTACTGGTTGGGCTGCACATAATAGTGCGTCGCGAAGCCGCCGGTAAAGTGGGGGGGCAAGTCCGCCCTCTGCCCGTCGTATCTGCTGCCGTTTTCACAGATATTAAACAGCCCGTTTGCACATGCCTTGCATTTCTGGCAGGTTATGTAATAGCATGGAACGATCCTGTCGCCCACCTTCACGGGATCGCTGGCATAATCCGTTGTCACGCCTTCGCCAAGCTCAAGGATACGCCCAACCATCTCGTGGCCAACAACATGGTTGCGCAGAACGTGGTGGCCCTCCCATGCGTGCACATCCGACCCGCAGATGTTGCTTCTGATGTTTTCCATAACCAACGCGCCCTTTTCGGGCTTTGGAACCTCAAACTCCTTGAGGGTCAATTCCCTTACGTCGGTCATCTGAACTACCTTGCCAATCAATTAATCCTTCCTCCTTTTCCGCGTGTGTAATACTAATATTCAAATAAAAAGTCGACAAGCGATTTTTAATTGAATATGCGTCGCTAACGCGCCGCGCCGCTACGCGGCTACGTCTCATACAATCTTCTACGCGCTTCGCGCTATCAAAGCGTTTTGACGCTTTGATAGAAGATTAGTATGAATAGATGCCGCTTAACCTTTGAGGCCCACCCCTTTCTTGTACTTTGCATATTGTATACAATTTCACCCAAAACAAAACCGCCTTCCGGCTCCGGAAAATCACCCGTCGCTTAAGCCTCCCGAAAAAAACTCGGACAGCTCCACATCGTTTTCGCTATTGATGAAATGCTTGCGCATGAGGTCTATCGCAAGCTTTTCATTCCCTGAAAGAATGGAGCTTAATATGGATATATGCTCTGCTTTCGAGGATGTAACCCGGGTGTATGATTTGTATAAAGCCACCTTCCGCAAAAAGGTAGTGGTCTGCCAAAGATTGACAATCATTTGCTCAAGCTCCATGTTACCGCTTTTTTGGGCAATGAGCATATGCAAATTTTCATCGGCTTTTTCAAACTCGACTAAATCATCAAGAGAAATATTCTCCATTTTATCCAGGATTTCCTGATATTCGCAGCGGTCGGCCTCGGTAAAATTTACGACGCACTGACCTGCGGCATAGGATTCCAATACCTTTCTGATTTCCCATGTCTCTTTTAAAAATTTTTTTGAAAAATGCGCAACCTTCACGCCGATATATGGTTCATGCACAAGAAGCCTTTCCACCTGCAAAATCCTGAAAGCCTCGCGCAGGGGGGTTCGGCTGACGCCTAATTCTTCGCACAGCTCCTTTTCGCGCAGTTTTTCTCCCGGCTTGAGCCGGCCGTCCAACACAGCTTCCCTTAACAGGCTGGCAACATTTTCAGTGGCCGATTTCTGGTTAATGGAGTTTAGAGAGTTAATTCCCATTGGTATCCCTTTCCACGGATAATATATTGTATACAATATGCTATCCACTTGCTTCATTATAACACAACGATTTTTTTAATCAATTGCTTTTATTCATAAAATACAATATAGATATTTGTATGTCACTACAAATATCTATATTAATCTATCAGATTTTCAGACCGGCATTCCGCCCGCGCCGCAACCGGCCCGGGCATTTGGAATAATCAATCCGCCACATGCATTCCCCGCACCCCAGGCAACCGCCGGTATCCCTTCCCCTCATGGCGTCATTGGCCCAGTTGTAATTGACAAGGGTTGCGCGGCCAACCCCCGCCATATCAACGCCTGTATCGGAGAGAATATTCCCGGCTGTACTGGCGCTGTTGATGCCGTTAACCGCAAAAACCGGTATATCTACGGATGCCTTAATCTCCTGTGCGGCGTAAATAATGTCTAAATATGGAAAATCCTTTGGTTTTTCCGGCTCCATTTCACCTTTGAATCCATAAGATATGTCAAGAAAATCAGCTCCGGCCTGCGCCAAAGCTTTTGCGTGGGCAATCCCGTCGGCAAGCGCAGGCTCAAAGCCCCCCAGCCTTACGCCTACAACAAAACTGTCACTCACCGCCATCCTTGCCTCATTTAATATTTCCAAGGCCAGGAGCCCGGTTTCTTTACCATAAGCGTCAAGCCTGCGGTTTATCCTGTTATTGAAAAACTGACTCAGCAGGTAACTGTGGCACCCGTGCAGCTCCACACCGTCATAACCTGCCAGCTCGGCGCGTTTGCACGCATCCGTAAATTGACGCTTCACCAAGCTGATCTCCGCCAATGTCATCTCCCTGCCCGTGACAGGCGCGCCGTTAGGAAGGCGCGCCTCAAAATCACTGGAGCAGTATCGCGGCTCGTCCACACTCAAAATACCCGCATGATGTAATTGTATGAATATCACGCCGCCTTCCGCGTGAACGGCCTCTGTTATCCTTCTTAATCCATCAATTTGCCCGTCCTCCCAGATACCCAGCTGGCAGCCGGACAACCTTCCCAAGGGACTTACACAGGTTGCCTCCTGAACAATCAGGCCGGGCCCCCCGGCCGCTATCGCGCGATAGTGGCCGATGTTCATCTGCGTTGCATATCCGTCGGAGCCGGCAAATTTATAGCAGAGCATCGGAGGCACCACCACGCGGTTCCGTATCGGGAGTCCCCTTATCCGCATCGGCTCAAATAACCGTTCCATACACAGTGCCTCACTCCACAGTTTTATTACGCTGACCGCCGGGATTAGAGATAACAAGAAAGCATCTGTATTATATCACAAAAGTAAATTGCCATCAATAATGATACCACAGCCCCCAGGGGAAAAACCGCTTCACCGGCATATGCTTTACGAAATATATAGCCTTTTGTTTTTACACCATAAAAGCAGTCACATCGCCAACTTTAGCTACGTCTTTTTTAATTGAATATTAGTATTAACAGCTTGTCAATCAAAGCGTTCGCGTCGGTGTAGTTTATCATAAGAATGTTTCTGGATATTTCCCGGAAAATATCGCCGTCCCGTTGATTCCATCTTGTTGTTCCAAGCGTCTTCAGGATATCGTCTATCTCCCCGGCATCTCTGTTTTTCAGAGCTTCCTTTAATTTCCGGAGTTCGCGTCCAAGGGACTTGGGATCAGTTTTTTTTGCCGGTTTGCCCTGACCGCTTGTAACCACTGCGTATATGCTGCCCAGCAGCTTATCTAATATCTTCAGGGACTGTTCTGTCTCATCCTGGATAAACTGGGTGTCGCCTCTTATGCCCGCCGTCTCCAATGTCTTGAAATAATCGGATATCTCCCACGCACCAATGCTGGCGGCGGCGCTTTTGAGGGCATGCACATGGATGGTGTAAAGCTCTATATCATTTTTCTCCACCAGATCCCGTATCTTATTTATTTTATCCAATCCGTTTTCATGGAACATGGAAAGCGTCTTCAAATAACTGTCGATCGTCCCTCCCGACATGGCGATCCCGGCTTGAACGTCAACCCCTTCAATTTGTATTTGGGTGGGATCCATGTTCGCCGGCATGCGCTTTCTCTTTGCGTTTCTGAACTTTTCTTTTTTCCCCGCAGGAATCCATTTTTCCAGCAGGCCATGCAATTTCTGGACGTCAACAGGCTTGGCCAGAAAATCGTCCATCCCGTTTTGCAGGAACATCTGCTTTACGCCGGAAACAGCGTTGGCCGTCAAGGCGATGATAGGCACACTCGCGAAATACCCGCTTTCCTCCCCCAGGGAACGGATGCGTTTGGTGGCCTCGATACCGTCCATCCCCGGCATCATGTGATCCATAAAGATAATGTCATACCGTTTGTTCCGGACATGTTCGATAGCCTCCTCCCCGCTCTCACAGATATCTACCTCCATTTGATACGGCAGCATCAGGCCCTCCGCGACCTTCAGGTTGGTGTGCATATCATCCACCACAAGGATACTCGCGGAGGGAGCGATAAAGCGCGCGGCTTCCCGGCTGCTTTCGTTATAGAAAATACTGTCCTCAATGTCGTCGAGGATATTGGCGATGGACGCGCAGTGCACAGGAAAGGCAAGCGTCCGGACGTCGCGCAGGGCGGGGGCCTCCCCAAACTCCGTAAGCAGAACCAGTTTCGTATCCGGCCTTAATTCCCCGATCATCTGTCCGGCGCTTTCAGACAGCAGCGAGGACACAAAAACAAAGGGATAGGCTCTGCGCTTTAACTCCTCATGAAACGCCTTGAGGGTTTTAACCGGCGTACAGCACACCCCTAAATTATCAAGGGAGCGGGCAATGGAGCCGGCGTATACCTGCCGCGTCTCATAGAGCAAAACCTGCTTTGTATCCGGAGCGGAAACCCTGGCGAATTTTTCGTCATGGGACTTTATCTTTTGCGGGATTATAATGGTAAAGGTACTTCCCACGCCGTATTCGCTGCGCACGGAGATTTTGCCGCCCATCGCCCGGCATAGATTCTTTGTGATGTTAAGGCCCAGACCCGTTCCCTGAACGCTTCTGTTCCTCTCGCCGTCAAACCGGACAAAATCCGCAAACAGCTGATCCATATCCTCTTTCCTGATGCCGATTCCGCTGTCCGATATTTCGGCCGTTAAAACAACCGTGTCCCCGTTGACCTCTCCGGTAACTGTCAGGGAGATAAAGCCCTCCGCGGTGTATTTCGCGGCATTGTCCAGGACATTCAGGAGAACCTGCCGAACCCTCGTCTCATCCCCGACCAGCCGGTTTGGAATGTTGCAGTCGATGTTGGCCGTGAACAATACCGGCTTTTCGCTCACCTTCATGCGTATAATGATAAGAACGTCGTGTATAAGCGACGTTAACGCGTATTCGGACGAAGCGATTTCCATGCTGCCGGCCTCGATTTTGGAGAAATCAAGGATATCGTTAACAAGGGACAGCATGTTGGCGCCCGCGTGCTTGATGTTCAGAACATGCTCATAGATTGCCGCGGGCACATCCTCCCGCAGGACAAGCTCGGTCATGCCTGCTATGACATTCATCGGCGTACGTATTTCATGGCTCATATGGGCTACGAACGCGCTCTTAGCCCTGGAGGCTGCCTGTGCCAGCTCAACCGCCGTTTCCAGCTCCTTCTGGAGCCGGATCGTGTCCGTGATGTTCTCAAGGCTGCCTACCACGCCGGTCACATGGCCGTTGTCCTTGTAAACGGGCGTGGTGTGGGCGCGGTACATTCTGCCGTCAATTTCCGATATCCAATCCTGTGGCCCTTCGTCAAAGGTTTTTTCCACTTGCTCAACGATGTCCGCAAACCGCACGCTTTGCCGGGCGTCGTCAAGCTTTTTACCGATTAGGTCATCCGGCGTTAGTCCAACCTCCCGCAAGTGCAATCCGTTGAATTGAGTAATAATCTTATTTTGATCTACGCACCAGATGACGCCGGCATAGTGGTCGATCACCGCCTCCAGCTTGGAAACGGCGGTGTGGATGCTCCGGGTCATTTCGTTGCGCAGGAGGGCGTTGGCGATGAGCAGGCTGCCGGAGCGCAGGATCGATTCCTCATCTTTAGAGAACAACCGCTCTTGGTGACAGTCGTCAAAACCCACGAAGCCCCAAAACTGATCCCGCAAAAACACCGGCACCACCAGTATGGACAATACATTCTGCGGGGTCAGGTGCCCGCGTTCCTCCGGTGGCATGTCGGCTACAATATTGTTGATGCACTGCCCCTGGGAAAGCAGCTCCTTCCATCTGGGCGATGCTTCGCCGTAGGGGATATTCACCGCGTATTCCCCGCCCTGCTGGGGCTTTGCGCCCTCCGACCACTCGTATAACTGGGTGCCGTAAAGCATTCCGTTCCGGACATGGTTCTTCCATATGTACACGCGGTCCACGTTTACGGAATCCGCCATCATGCCCATGCACCGGTACAGGTCTGCCTCGAAGCTCTCGGTTTCGGATCGCAGCAGGATGGCGGCCACGTCGTTGACGGTGCTCAGCAGGGTGTCCTTATATTCGATTTCCCGCATCATCTTTTTGTACTCGCGCAAATCACGCGCGTACCCGTTTATAATATATTCATTATCACGCTTAACACGGACAAGCTTGATTTCCGCCGGTATGGGTGTTCCGTCCAGCTTTTGGTGCATCCACTCCAGAACCGTCCCGCCGGTGTCAAATGCGTCCAGAATAAGCTTTTTCGCCTTCTCGGTGGAAAGCTGCCCATCCGGCTGGTATTTTGGGGAGAACTCAAAAAAATTGTCCAGATACTCCTGCCTGTCCTTTACCTCGAACAGCTTGGCGACTTCCTCGTTACAGTCGATCACGTTGAGGTTCCGGTCCCACAGTGTGCAGCACAGGGGCGTTGTGTTCAGCATGATCTTCGCGCGCTCGTCGGCCTCCCGCATCCTGACCGCCGTTTCATGGCGGTTCACGGCGCTGGTCAGCATCAGGCTTCCGGAACGCAGGATATTGACCTCATCCTCGGTGAAGGTGCGCTCCCGACGACAGTCGTCAAAGCTGACAAATCCCCAAAAATGATCCTGCAAATGTACCGGAAGCACAAGGATCGACCGGATGCCATAGGGCTCCAGACGCTTCCGTTCGGTTGGGGAGAGGCTGCTTAGCGGGCCGTTCACACATTGGTTCTTGAGAAATTTCTCCTCCCATTCGGGAATGCTTTCGGAATAGGAAAAGCCGGTTTTGGGCCGAACGGTCTCCCCCTTTGCGTTGAAGCTGCCCAGCCATTCAAATTGCTGAATATAATGCATGTGGCCATTTCCCTTATTCTGCCAGATATAAATGCGGTCAACATCTATGCAGCGGGCCATCAGCTCCATTCCCTCGTGGAGTGAGCTTTCAATCTCCTCCTCGTAAACCGTGAGCAATATTCTCGCCATCTCGTTTACAGCGTGCAGCAGCCGGCCCTTCCGGCCTGTTTCGTCCGGAACGGGAATCGGCCTGTGTTTTGAGGACACCTGATTCATCAGTGTAAAGCCTCCTCCCCAATTTCATTTGGAATCAGCGCTCAACTTGCTCATATTCCGGTGCTCCGACCTGTTGGGCTATCCGCATGAACCGGCCGGCGTGCCGCCCGAATATTTCTGTCAGGTAAGGATCGAACTGGGTTCCGCTGCCGGCCAGTATGATTTTTACGGATTCCTTGTGAGAAAACGCTGTCTTATACGGCCGCACGGAGGTAAGCGCGTCGTAGACGTCCGCGATGGCGGCGATCCTGCCCGCAAGGGGGATGTCATCACCGCTGAGTCCCAGCGGGTATCCGGTTCCATCCCAATGTTCATGATGCGAGTGGGCGATGTCCCTTGCCATAGCCAAAAAGGAATCGTCCATTGTATGCATAAAATCATTCAGGAACTGCTCGCCGCTGGCAGGGTGCTTTTTAACGACCTCAAACTCCTCCGGCGTAAGGCGCCCCGGTTTTAAGAGAATATAGTCGGGCATGGCGATCTTGCCCAGGTCGTGCAGCTTGGAGGAACGGATCATGTCGTCGGCCTCTGTGCGGGAAATTTCATACCCCGGCCGGGGATTGCTGAAAATGTCTTCCACGATGACGCGCACAAATTCGGTGGTGCGCTCAATATGGCCCCCGGTGTCGTGATCCCGCAGATCGGTTGCCTTTGCCAGCATGCTGAGGGTGACATCCTCTCTGATTTTCAGCTTTTCATATGCCTGGTTTAAGCTTTTTGTCCTTTCCCTTACAAGCGCTTCCAGGTTTTTTCGATGGCTTTGCAGCTCCATTTGCAGCCGCACGCGGGTAAGCAGCAGACGCGGACGGATGGGCTTTGTTATGTAATCGGCAGCCCCATGCTCCAACGCGTCCGCCTCACTCTCGGTATCATTGGCGCCGGTCAGGAAGATGATGGGAATTTCATGGAGGCGGGGGCTGCCCTTGAGCGCTTCCAACACATCAAATCCCGTCATTCCCGGCATTTTGTAATCCAGAAGGATCAGATCCGCCTTCTGCCCGGAAAGAAAATCCAGGGCCATCCTCCCGGAGGTAAAAAGACGCACGCCGTAATCCTCCTTCAGCACCGAAGACAGGGAATTCAAGGTGAAGGGATCGTCGTCAATCGCTATGATAACAGGCTTCAGGTTCTGAGCCATTTTTTACATCTCCCTCTCGGTTCAAGCCCGCGGGATGGAAACTATGCGCTGCATCAGTATTTTTCCGCGCCTCCGTCGGTTGCGATAAGCGCGAAAGCGGTTTTTGCGGCATGGGGTTTTATTCTGTGGAAATCGTCGCCGGAGGGCTGGGGCAGGCCCTTCGTATTCTTCAGCTTAAACTGTGCGATAAGCTGTGCCAACATTTCGGACTGCCCGCTCATTTCTTCACTGGCGGCCGCGCTTTCCTCGGCGGTTGCGCTGTTCTGCTGAACCACCTGCGCAACCTGATCGACGCCCGTGTTGATCTGCCCGATGGCCTCCGACTGTTCGTTGGACGTCCTTGCGATTGCCTCCACAAACCCGCCCGCCTCGTTGATGCCCGACACGATCTCGGTCAGGCTGGCTGCGGTTTCACCGGCGATACGCGCGCCCAGCTCCGCCTTTTCCATTGAATTTTCGATCAGCTCCCCGGTTTCTTTTGCCGCCTCGGCGCTCTTGGCCGCGAGATTGCGAACCTCATCGGCCACGACCGCGAAGCCTTTTCCATGCTGCCCGGCCCGGGCAGCTTCCACAGCCGCGTTCAGAGCGAGAATATTGGTCTGAAATGCGATATCGTCGATGACCTTGATGACCTTGCTGATGCTATGGCTGGCCTCGTTGATATCCTTGACGGCGGCCATCATCTCATCCATATGGCGGTTGCCCTTTTCCGCGCCCTGCTTAATGGCGCCGGTGAGCCCGGCGGTGAGCCCGGCCATTTCGGCGTTATCCCTGGTTTTTTGCGATATCTCGGATATGGCGCTGGAAAGCTGCTGGACTGTGGCGGCCTGTTCGGTGGAGCTTTGCGCCAGCGCCTGAGCGCCGTCCGCGATCTGCTTGGAGCCCGACGACACCTGGCCGGAGGAGGCGCGGATTTCGTCCATGACCTCATTTGTGCGGTCTATCATAACGTTGATCGCTTTATTCATAGCGTCCACCTCCGAGCGGACGGGAATCATGGTGGAATAGTCGCCGGCCGCCAGCCGGGTCATAATGTCACACTGCCCTTTAATGCTCTCCGCCATTGTGGTGAAGGCCCGCCCGAGTAATACAATTTCGTTTTTGGTCGGGCCTGTTCCGGTGTCCATGTCCGTCAGGTTGAGCTCCCCCTTGGCCATTGCCTCGGCAGCCGCCGTTATAACAGGGAGCCTTTGCAGCCGCCTGCGGATAATCAGCAGAATCGTCAGTCCCGTCACCAGAATCAGTGCGAGCCCAATTGCGACGACGACCCCAATCAGCCTGTTGGAGGACGCGTTAATATCCTTTTCGGTGGCAATGCCTCCTACGGTCCAGTACCGTCCCGTATCGCCAATCATAACACCCGAACCCAAAAAGCGGATGTCCTGGTCAAGCTGATCGGAATAGCCCCTGACGGTAAAGGCGCCGCCGTTTGCCTGAAGGGAGCTCATTTCTGATTTGTAACCGGCAAGCCAGGTCGTCTCATAGCTTGTCAGCATCAGGTCGCTGCTTCTGTGCGCGGCAAAAAGCCCACCCGGCGACAGCAGAAAGACATAGCCATTGTCGAGGATGGTGCTCTCATTGATAAAGGCAGCAACAGCTTCAAGGCTGATGTCTATGCCCACCGCTCCGGCAAAGACGCCTTTTTTCATGATCGGGATGGAGATGGTGTACACGGGAATGACATCTCCGTCAAAATCACACTCGTATGGATCTGTTATGTAGGGATTCCCGCTGCCCCGGGGGCCCAGATAATAGTCGCCTTCCTCATAGTCCGGCACATATCCGACGGTATAGGAGCCTCCGTCCTTGCATAAATAAGGAATAAAACGGCCGGTTGCGTCATGGTTCGGCGCGCCCTTATACTCGCTGTCCTTACCGTCAAAGGCGTTCGGCTCCCAACAGGTCCAGACGCTTACGATGTCGTCGCTGGCCAGCAGGATGCCGGCCATGGAGGATATTGCCTCCTCCCTGGAGTTTTCCGCACTATGCGAGATGGTCTCCAGGGTAGGGGCCAGGGAAACCGCCAGGCCATAGGATTCCATACACAGCGCCTCAAATTTGCTGGTGTATTTATCCACCGTGGCGGAGGTGAACTTTTCGGTCAGGTCGCTTGCGGTTTGTGAGGAAACAGAGCCGACAATGATAACCATGATGACGATGCCGGCGACTAAAACAGCAAGCGCGGGCAGCAGAATAGATTTCTTGATACTCATGTTTTTCATTTGAAAATACCTCCTTCCAATTTTCAGGCTTTTTGCCTGCACCTCACAGCTTACCGCCAACGTTTAAAAAACAAACCTCTTTAATCGGCTTGACCGGGTATCCTGCCGGTCTCGTTCTTTGTCGTGGTTTTTACCTCCCCCAATGTCAATAATCCGTGTTCGCAAATGATTCTTAAACCGTTTCAGGCTTTGGGCGTCAGGTCGGTTATAAATCTGGTGGCGTATTGATATAAGGTCATTTCATCCGCCACAACCTTTTCAAGGGTTTCAGGCGTGGAGTCGATGATCCAAATATGGAGCGTAGACAATCTGATATCGTTGATAAAGACAGACATCGCATGCGTATCAAATGGAGCGAATCTGCCCATCTCTACCGCTTTATTGAAAACTGCCTCAACATATTCAACGCCTTCCTTCACCATCAGGGATTTGGCGATTTCATTGGCCCGGTCATCAATGCTGATTCTCTGAAAAATAATCTTGGTGATATCGGATAACTTTTGAGAGTAATCCTCTTTGAATTCATACCGGATGCGCCCGATTATGTCCATTATGCTCTCATTTTCCAGCGCGGACTCCATATCCTCCAGACTCGGCCGATCCTTGAGATAATAGTGGCAGTAGTAATCGTAAATGGCGTCAAGGATTTCCTGCTTAGAGTTAAAATGGTTGTAAATGGTAGATTGCCGGATTCCTACCCGCTCCGCAACATCCCGAAGGCTAACGCCGTTAAATCCTTTGAGCTTAAACAATTCAATGGCGCTTTCAAAAATCTCTTTTCTCGTGCCCACAAAATCAAAGCCTTTAGCGCCTGATTTCATGTATTTTACCGGGCTCGGCGTATCGTCGGGAATGAACCATGTTCCGGCTCTTTTTATCGCGCCCTCTATTTTCCCTTTTCTGCACAAGAGCTGGGCGTGGTAAGGGGTAACGCCCCATTCGGCGGCTTTTTCAGCCGTGGTTTTGTATTCTTTCATATAATCCCACCTTCAATTGTTTTCTATATATATACTATCACCATAACGGGTATTTGTCAACATATTGACCGCTAAATATATGGTTAAAAAATAATTACCGACTAAATGTTATTTAATTATTTTAATTTGGTTAAATTGCTTTTCCACGCAACGGCGGGCGGTGAATAATATATTACCCAAATACCCCAAAAAAGACGTCCCGGATTTTCAGATGGAAATCCGGGACGTCTTTTTTATGCGCGTTTTCAATATACAAGCCTTACCAGGCCGGTTGTTAAGATAGGGACATAGGTCAGCAGCAACAGGTCGATTACCAGCAGGATATAAAAGGGAACGGCTTCCTTGATAAACGTTTTGGTCTTGCATCCGGTGATCCCGCAGGTTACGAACATCAGCGTACCCATTGGCGGCGACAGGGCGCCGATGGCATTGTTGAATATGTAGACCATCGCAAATTGAATTTCGTCAATGCCATAGGCGGCGGCTACCGGAGCCAGCAGCGGAACCAATACGATCATCGAGGCGTTTCCCTCGATAAACATACCCACAATCAGCAGGAAAACATTGATAATCATCAGGAATATATACTTGTTGGAGATGGAGGATACCATCCACTCGGTCAGCTGCTGGGGAACCCTTTCCTTGGTCAAAATCCAGGAGAACACGCAGGCGGCGGATACGATCAGCATGATGGAGGATGTTGTGCAAACCGTTTCCTTTAATCCGCGCATCATGTCTGCGAGCTTCATTTCCCGGTATGCAAGCCCGAGAATGAACGCGTAGACGATTGCCACGGTTCCCGCCTCCGTAGCGGTAAAGATACCCAGCCGGATGCCGCCGATAATGATAATCGGCAGGCACAGGGGCAGGATTGCCGGTTTGAGGGCGGCGGCATATTCCGTTCTGCTGAGCTTTTCTGTGCGGATGGGTACATAGCCGCGTTTTTTGGATACATTCCGCACCACGATCATCATGGTTACGCAGAGCAAGGTGCCGACGCCGAAGCCGGATACAAACAGCTTGCCGATGGAAACATTGGCGATGCACCCGTACAGGATCATGGCAATGCCCGGCGGGATGAGAGGGGTAATCATGGAGGAGGCTGCGGTGACTACCGATGAAAACTCCTTTGAAAATCCCTTTTTCTCCATTTCGGGCACCAGCATCTTGGACTGCATGGCGGCGTCTGCGATGTTGGAGCCGGACAGTCCGCCCATCAAGGTGGACAGGAGAACGTTTACCTGTGCCAGGCCGCCGTGCATCCGCCCGGTGATCGCCGAGCAGAAATCCATGATCCGCTTGGTGACGCCGGTGTAGTTCATGAATATGCCCGCGCACACAAAGAAGGGTATTGCAAGCAGGGAGATGCTTTCGGTTCCCGTGATGGCCTGCTGGGCAAATATGATGGGGTTTACCCCGGGATTCATCAGGAAATAGACAGCCGAGCCGCCCAGCACGGCAACGTAAACCGGCACCTTGAGGAACAGGAGCAGCAGCATAATCACAGCCGCCATTATCAGTATATTATTCACCCTCAACTGCCTCCTTGGCTTCCGATTTGACTCCGGTGGCCACGGAATAGAAATAGCTTACCAACATTAGAATGTAAGAGACCGGGGCAATCCCATAAATGAGCGCATAGGGAATTCCCAGCATGCTGGTGGAACGTCCGCTGGAGATAAACAGCCTGATAAAGCCGATGCTTTGGATAAACAGGTAGCCGATTACCAGCACGACCACAAGCCCGATGACATAATCCATCACCTTTTGCAGCTTTTTCGGGAATGCCTCCACCACCATCTCGATGGCAACATGGTTGCCGGTGCGGAAGGCCGCGCCGGCGGCGGCAAATACGATCCAGACCATGCAGGCCAGTTGAACCTCCTCCAGCCAGGTCAGAGGCCGTCCGATCACATAGCGCATGATAACTCCGCCGAAAGTCAGGATAATCAAAACAATCAGCGTGACCGCCGCCACCGCGACATCCAGGTTTCCGAGGATTTTCCACACAGGACTTTTTCTATTCACAAAACCGCTCCTCCCATGCCAATACATTATTGTAACGCAGATTTACACCAATCTTCTATCAAAGCGTCGAAACGCTTTGATAGCGCGAAGCGCGTAGAAGATTGTATGAGACGTAGCCGCGCATATTCAATTAAAAATCGCTTGTCGATTTTTTAATTGAATATTAGTATTAGGAGGCCTTAGCCGCCTTTACCTTTTCATAAAGCCCGTCGCTCCAGCCAAAGGTCGCGCCTTTATCATAGAAGGCCTGCGCCTTTTCCTTGAAACCCGCCAGCACCGCCTCGTCGGGCTCAAAAACGGTAACGCCCTCGTCGATCATCTTCTGGAGGTAGTCCTGCTCGGAAGCGGCCTGCAGCTCGTTGTTGTAGACGCCGGCCTCCTTGCAGGTGGAGATCAGCAGCTCCTGCTGCTCCGGGGTCAGGGAGCCGAACATATCCGCGGAGCATACCAGGGTGGTAAAGTTCTTGACATGGCCGTCCAGGATCAGATATTTGGCAACCTCGTGCAGCTTTCTTCCATACAGGGTGGACAGGGGGTTTTCCGCGCCGTCGATGGTGCCGCTTTGCAGGGCCTGATAAACGTCGCCAAGATCCATGCCGGTGGACGCCGCGCCTAAAACGTCAAAACCGATGGATTGGATCTGGTTGCCGGGGACGCGGATTTTCATGCCTGTCAGGTCAGCCACCTTTTGAACCGGCTTGGTGGTCAGGGTGTGACGCTCGCCATAAATCCAGTTGGAGCCCAGCAGCTTGAGGCCCTTTCCTTCCAGGGCGGCCTCCTGCTCCCGATACCAGTCGGATTCCACGAGATTCCAGCACTCATCCCAGCTGTCAAACAGGAAGGGGCCGAACACAATGCCGAAGTCCTTTACACCGTAATCGGCATAGAACGCGCCGTCCGCCAGGGTTACCACAGGCTCGCCCAGCAGCATGGAGTCGATCAGCTTGCTTTTGGAGCCCAGCTGGGAATCGGGGAAAAGCTCAATGCGGACAGAGCCGTCGCCCTTTTCATCCACCAGCTCCTGCCATTTGACCAACCCTTGGCCGAAGGGCTCGGTAATAGAGTTCTCAAACCCGATCTGGATAACCTTGGCGTCGCCTGCGGGAGCCGAGGACTCGGCGGCGTTGGCGGTGGAGGTTTCGTTGGCGGCGGGGCTTGCCGTGCTGGGGGTAGAGCTTTGGCCGCATCCGGCCAGGACGGACAGGGACAACAGCCCTGCCAGGGCAAGAGTTAAAATTTTCTTGATGTTCATGTGGTGGTTACTCCTTTCATTTTGAAAACAATATTGCTATTTTATCAACTTTCTTGGAAAAGGGAAATCCCATTCTCCAGAAAATTTCAGGCTTAATCAGATAGGCGGGTATATCCGCGCTTATGATATATTACTGAAAATCCAACAGGACTTTTAACATGCTCCCGGCGTTTTTGTCAAACTCCCGGAAAGCGGTTGCCGCGTCGGTCCATTTGTAGGTGTGGGTGACGATCCGGTCAATATCGGCGGCGCCGGAGCTTACAAGGCCGATCAGATCAAGAAAATCCTGTTTCAGGGCGTTGCGGGAGCCCATGATATTCAGCTCCTTTTTTTGGATGGCCGTAAAATTAAAATCCAAATTCTGCTTGCCGACGCCTATGACCGAGACGTTGCCGCCAAAGGCGGCGGCGTCAATGCAGTTTTGAAAGGTGGATGGAAGCCCCACCGCTTCGACGGTGACGTCAAATCCGTCGCCGCCGGTGATCTCCCCCACCGCTTTATCAAAAGCGTCCCCGGCGTCATTGAGCACGGTGCCGTCAAAGCCAAAGCCTTTGGCGTAATCCAGCTTTCCCCGGGCTACGTCGGCGATATAAACTCCCGCGCCCTTTGCCTTGGCGGCAACCCCGGCCAGCACGCCGATTGTTCCGGCGCCAACGATCAGCACCCTGTCCCCGGCCTTTACATTTGCCCTGGCAATGCCGTGATAGCTGATGCAAAACGGCTCAATCAAAGCAAGGGTTTTGGCAGGCAAGCCCTTTCCGTCACAAATCCGGGATACGGGCATGGTTATGTATTCGGCGAAGGCCCCTTCCCGCTGGACGCCCATGGTTTGGTTGTCCATGCAGCAATTTACCAGTCCCCGTTTACATGAATAACATCCGCCGCAGTTGAAATAGGGGTTACAGGTAACGATCATGCCTGGCTTAAGCCCCTGGTCGTTTTCGCAGATTTCCACAATTTCGGCGGAGAACTCATGCCCCGGAACCCTGGGATACGAGAAATACGCAAAGGTGCCCCGGTAGGAGCCCAGATCGCTTCCGCAGATGCCGCCGTAAAGCAGCCTTAGCAGCGCCTCCCCTGATTTTGGAACCGGCTTTTCCATTTCCACAATTTCTACCTGGCCGGGTGCGTTTATCCGAATCGCTTTCATCAACAAATCCCTTCCCCCTGTATACAAAGGCTGTTTGCCGCAGCGCATCCAAAATACCGGTTATCCGGAATAGCTGCCGTTGTTGTATACATCAATGTGTACATCAAAGATTACTACACCCGTTTTGGTTTGTCAATAATTATTTCGATTTTTTAACTTTTTTTGTAAGATTCTCACATGGAATTCCGGGCGGCGTAGTATATTAAGCACAAAGGCTATCCCGACAGGCGGGAGGGTATTTCTTTTGCTTGGCTTTTTGGGGAAATCATAGTATACTTAAACGCACAGCAGTATTAGGGGGGCCAGGGCGGATGAAAAAAGAAAGCTTGAAAACGCAGGCATATTATATCATAAAGGAAAAGATAGTCACCTGCGAATACGCGCCCAATTCCATGATTAACGAGGAAATTCTCCGGAACCAGGTGGGCGCAAGCCGTACCCCCATCCGAGACGCATTGAGCCGCCTTGAGCAGGAGGGGCTTATCACCATCCTGCCAAAGAAGGGCATTCTGGTGTCCGGGCTTTCCATCAGCGACATCAACATGATTTTCGAGGTGCGGATGCTGTTTGAGCCTTATGCCCTGCGCAACTACGGCCACGCGCTGTCCGAGGAGGTCTTGCTGGGCCTTTTCAGCGAGTTGGCCGCCCAATTGGAGGGCAAGGAGCACGACCGTTTTTATGATATTGACGACCGCCTGCACAAAACAATCGTCGATACCATACCCAACCGGTTCCTGCTGCAAACCTATGACCTGATTCACACACAGAACCTGCGTTACCGCATTATGACCGGCCAGGATCAGGCCGACCGGATTGTTGAAACCGCCAAGGAGCATATGGATATCGTAAAAGCCTGCCTGCGCCGCGACTGGGAGGCGGCCGCCAAAAGCATGGCGGAGCATCTGCAAGAATCCAAAAACGCTTCGTTTAAGCTTTTGTTCAACTACCAAAGCGGAACCTTTTAGCCGGGCCCCATAAAAACGCCCCCCTCATTTTGCATAAATGTGGGGGGCATTCCATGTGAGAAATAACAAAAATAAATTTTGTTGTATACAACATTATATTTTTGATGTATTCTATAATCACCGATATCTGACAGGGGGTTATTGAGATGGCGAATATAAACGATACGGCTGCAAACAGGTTCGCAAATTATCCTGAAAAAATCCTGCAATTTGGTGAAGGGAATTTTTTGCGCGCCTTTGCAGACTGGATGATCGACAAGGCCAACCGGGACGGGTATTATCAGGGCCGCATTGTTTTGTGCCAGCCCATCGCAAGCGGGATCGGCGGGAAGATCAATGACCAAAAGGGCGCATACACCCTGGTTATGCGCGGGCTGGAGGACGGGAAGGCTGTGGAGCGCGTGGAGCGGATAACATCGGTTTCCCGGTGCATCAATCCCTACGAGGACTATGACGCACTGGTTGCGGTGGCCCGCAGCGGGGATTTGGAGGTTGTCATATCCAACACCACGGAGGCGGGCATCGCCTATCGGGAGGGGGATCGGCGCGCCGACCGTCCGCCGGTGTCCTTCCCGGCCAAGGTATGCGCGTTTTTGCACGAGCGGTTCCTGCATTTCGGAGGGGATGCGTCCAGGGGGCTTCTGTTCCTCCCGGTGGAATTAATTGATAACAACGGGGAGAGCCTCAAGCGTATCGTTTTACAATACGCCCGGGAATGGGATTTGGGGGAGGACTTTTGCAGCTGGGTGGAACAGCACAACCATTTTTGCTCCACCCTGGTTGACCGGATCGTTACAGGCTATCCCGGGGAGGAAGCGGAGGATTTTGCACGGAAGCTGGGGTATGAGGATCAGCTGCTGGTGACCAGTGAGGTGTTTAACCTCTGGGTAATCGAGGGCAGGCCGGAGTGGGCGGAAAAGCTGCCGGTTCATAAAACCGGCGCCAACGTGATCTGGACCGACGACGTCGCGCCCTACAAAAAGCGGAAGGTGCGCATCCTCAACGGAGGCCATACCGCCACTGTTCTGGCCGCTTATCTGGCGGGACACGACACGGTGCTGGACATGATGAACGATGAGCTGTTTGCCCGCCTGCTGGACAGGACTCTTTTCGGTGAGGTGATCCCCACATTGGATCTGCCCCGCCGGGAGCTGGAGGAGTTTGCCCGCGCGGTCAAGGATCGGTTTTCCAACCCCTACATCAAGCACCGCTTGCTGGACATCTCACTGAATTCCTGTTCCAAGTGGTGCGCGCGCTGCATGCCCTCTCTGCTGGAATATGTGCGGGCAAAGGGGGAGCTCCCCACGGCCCTTACCTTCTCTCTCGCGGCGTTTATCCGGTTCTATAAGGGGACGATGGAGGCGGAAGGGTATATGGGACAGCGCGGGGACGGGACTGTATATCCCATCCGCGATGATGCCGGGGTGATCCGCTTTTTCGCGGATGCCTGGGCCACAAAGGACGCGGACGGCATTGCCGGCGCCGTATTGGGCAACACCGCGTTCTGGGACGGCGGGGATTTGCGGAAGGTTCCCGGCCTGACGGACAGGGTGGCGGATTTCCTCCGCCGGTTGGAGCAGGCCCCGGTCAGGGACGTACTTGCGTCCCTGCTATAGGAGGAGAAGGATGATGGAAGAAAAAAAAGGACTGTTGCGGATAGCCCCCGGCGACGGGGTAGCCGTCGCGTTATCCGATCTCCTTGCCGGGGAGCGTTACACGGTGGAAGGGGAAGAAATACTCCTGAAGGACGACATTCCCTTTGGGCATAAGGTTGCCCTGCGGGATTTTTCCCAGGGGGAAAATATCATTAAATACGGCCATTCCATCGGCCATACAACAGGCGCGGTGGGAAAAGGCCGTCATATCCACACCCACAACCTGAAAACCAATCTGGACGGCATCCTTGAATACACCTATTCCGAGGCTGCCCCGCCGCCCGCCGCCTCTCCAACGGGGGAGGTAACCTTCCAGGGGTATGTCCGGCCTGACGGCAGGGTTGGCATCCGCAATGAGGTTTGGATCATCCCCACCGTCGGGTGCGTCAATATGACCGCCCAGCAGCTGGCGAAGCAGGCAAGCGGGAAATTTGCGGGAAGGGTGGACGGCATTTACGCGTACACCCACAACATGGGGTGCAGCCAGCTGGGCGACGACCACCGCCGCACCCAGCAGCTGTTAAAGGGATTGATTCAGAACCCCAATGCGGGGGCGGTGCTGGTATTGAGCCTGGGATGTGAAAACAACAATCTGGATGAATTTCGCCCGCTCCTGGGGGAGCTTGATGAAAATCGGGTTAAATTTCTGGTTACGCAGGAAGCGGACGATGAATACGCGGCCGGAATGGAATTGCTGAAGCAGTTGGTTGGGCACGCCTCCGCCGCGCGGCGGACAACCGTTCCGGCGAGCAACTTGGTTGTGGGCTTCAAGTGCGGCGGTTCCGACGCGTTTTCCGGGATTACCGCCAACGCGCTGTGCGGCAGGCTCAATGATTTTGTCACCGGCTGCGGCGGCTCCACCATCCTCACCGAGGTGCCGGAGATGTTCGGCGCGGAAACCATACTGATGGAGCGGGCCGCCGACCGGGAAACCTTCGATGATATCGTCGAATTGGTCAACAGCTTTAAGGGCTATTTTACGAAATACGACCAGACCATCTATGAGAATCCCTCTCCCGGCAACAAGAAGGGCGGAATCTCCACCCTGGAGGAAAAATCCCTGGGATGCACCCAAAAGGGCGGAAGGGCTCCGGTGGCGGGCGTTCTCGGCTATGGCCAGCAGGTGGAAAAGCACGGACTAAACCTGCTAATCGGGCCGGGGAATGACCAGATATCCTGCACCAACCTGGTGGCCAGCGGCGCGACGATGATCTGCTTCACCACCGGCCGTGGGAATCCCTATGGCGCTCCGGTCCCCACCATTAAGATTGCGTCCAATACCCCGCTTTACCGGCGCAAGCCCCACTGGATTGATTTTAATGCCGGGCAGGTTTTGGACGGCATGCCCTTTGACGAAATGGCGGATCAATTTTTCCGGTACATCCTACAGGTTGCGTCCGGCGGGGTAACCGCCAAAAATGAGGATTATGGCTATCGGGAAATCTCGATTTTCCGGGATGGCGTGATCTTGTAGACCCGCCCCCAAAGGGGATCGGAAAGATGTATCGGCTGTGTAAAAAGCGGAAAAACCTCAACGGTTTGAGGTTTTTCCGCTTTTCTACAAGCTTGCCGGGAGCTGTTATTCATCCAGGTAAACAATCCGCTTCTCCGCGATGGAACGGTTACCCGCCTCCACCACCCGCACGGCGTTCCTGCCGTCCTCCCCGGTGACCCGGGGCATGGGCAGGGGCTCGCTGGTCATTAACGCCACCGGACTGGGCAAGGATCGGCCGGGCAGCCCCCTCACCGACGAGGCGGTGTTCCCCCGGGACGGGCTGGTGTGGGAGATAAACTACCGGGGCGACCTGCTGTTTATGCACCAGGCGGAAAAGCAGGCCCGGAGCCGCGGCCTCTATATAGAGGATGGCTGGAAATACTTCATTTACGGCTGGACCGAGGTGATATCCGAGGTGTTCGATATTCCCATCCAGGGGGAGCTGTTGGCCGAGCTGGATCGCATCGCGTCCAAATATAACAATCGTTAGGGAGGAAATCCACATGGCACATTTCGACGCAAGCACCATTCCCTTTGACTTTGAGAAGGGCTTCACCATCGACATGGATCTTGTCACCGGCATGTCCAGGGCCAAAAAGACCACCACGCGCAGGCTCAGTGCCATGAAGGGCATGTTTGCGGATCAGGCCGCCGCCGAGAAGCTGGTGGAAAACGGCGACCCCCTGGTGTACGAGTTTCACGAGATGGATGTGCCGGAGCATCCCGGCGACCTGGCCTTCGGTTGCAGCGTCACCTACCCCGGCAAGGTGGGGGACGAGTATTTCATGACCAAGGGACACTTCCACACCATTCTGGAGACCGGAGAGGTGTACTACTGCCTGAAGGGCCACGGCTACATGCTGCTGGAAAGCCCGGAGGGAGACTGGTCCGCCCAGGAGTTGACCCCCGGTCAGGTGGTGTACGTCCCCAAACGCTACGCCCACCGGAGCGTCAACGTCCATGACAGCGAGCCGCTGCTCACCTTTTTTGCGTTCCGGGGGGACGCCGGTCACGATTACGGCACCATTGAGACCAAGGGCTACCGGAAGCTGATTGTGGAGGCGGACGGAAAGCCCGCCGTCAGGGACAATCCCAAGTGGAAGGAGTAGCACATGGGCTCGAATCCCCGCCTTTTCATTCTTCGGGATGCCTTTACATATGGTGGGAATGTGCTATAATACTGTTGTAATGACATTTAGGAGGGTTGATCCCGTTGGAAGCTGCGCTTCGTTCCATCAAGCTGGATAAAGAGATACCCATTCCTCTGTACTATCAGCTCGAACAGCAGGTGCTGAAGCGGATCAACAGCGGTGAGCTCAAGGACGGAGACCTGCTGCCCGCCGAAAGCGAGCTGTGCGAGCTGCTGGATATCAGCAGGCCCACGGTGCGGCAGGCTTTCAGCGCGCTGGCGGCGGAGGGGTATTTGCAGCGCTTCAAGGGCCGGGGTACATTTGTGGCCAAGCCCAAGGTGGAGGAGCGCTTTCTCAGCAAGCTACAGCCCTTTAACCAGGAGATGCTTGCCAAGGGCATGACCCCCTCCACCGAGGTGCTGGCACTGGAAAAGCTCACCGGGCGGCAGGAGATAAACGAAAAGCTGGAGCTGCCCAGGACGGCGGCGGTCATCTACCTGAGCCGTTTGCGCTCCGCCGACGAGTTGCCGCTGGTGTTTGTGGAGACCTATATTCCCTATGAGCCCTACAAAAAGCTGATGGATGTGGATTATACCCACCACTCCCTCTACGATTCCCTGGAAAGCCTGTACAATGTGCGGGTGAACCGGGTATGCCGGGAAATCGAGGCGGTCAACGCCAGGCGCAGGGAGTCGGATCTCCTCAACATTGCCCCCAACAAGGCCGTCAATCTGGTGAAAACCATCGCCTACGCGGAACAGGTGTCCTTGCCGGTGGAGTATTCCGTGGCCCGGTACCGGGGGGACAAAAATAAGTTTACGCTGGAAATTTTCCGATAAAATCGGGCCGCCCTCGTCTCAGGGCGGCCGTTTGTTTTTTTGACGGTTAGTTCGGGAAAGCCAATATCCTGAAAGAGAGGAAAACTGTTATGCGGGCATTAGTTACCGTGCTGGGGGAGGTCGCCCCGGATAAGCTGGGCTTTTGCCACAGCCACGAGCATCTGGCCATAGCCGACGGCTACCCGGCCACCGTGCTTGCCCATCAGCGGATAGACGACATGGAGCGCACCGCCGGGGAGCTGGAGGAGTTCCGGCGGTTGGGGGGCCGGGCTGTGGTGGACGCGCAGCCCACAGGATGCTGCCGGGATCCGGAGATGCTGGCGGCGCTTTCCCGGCGCAGCGGGGTTCACGTCATCGCCTCCGCCGGTTTTCACAAAATGATCTTTTACCCGAAAAATCACTGGATTTACGGCTGGGATCAGGACAGGCTGGCCTGCCTCTGGACGGAAGAATTGACCCGGGGCATGTATATCCGCTGCGACAGCGCCCCGCCTAAAGAGCGCAGCGGCATTCGGGCGGGACAGCTGAAGGCGGCGCTGGATGAGGGAACCCTTACCCCCCAATACCAAAAGCTGTTCGGGGCGGCAGCCCAATCGGCTGTGGAAACCGGCGCGGCCATGATGGTGCACATTGAGCAGGGCTCCGATCCGGTGGCACTGGCGGACTTCCTCCAGAGGGAGGGCGTGCCGTCCCGGCGTCTGATTTTCTGCCATTTGGACAGGAGCGTCCCCGACCTGTCCGTACACAAGGAGCTGTGCGGGCGGGGTATTTACCTGGAGTACGACACCGTGGGCCGCCCCCGGTGCCACAGCGATGAGCGGGAGGCGGAAATAGTGCTGGAAATGCTGGCGGCGGGATTTTCCGACCGCCTGCTGATGTCGCTGGATGTAACCAGGGAGCGGTTGGCCGCTTACGGCGGAAAGCCGGGACTTTGCCACATCAGGAACAGCTTTCTCCCGCTGCTGACGGCGCGGGGCGTCACAAGGGAGCAGGCGGAGCGGATATTTATGAGGAATCCCGCCACCGTGTTCGCACGGGAGGTGTAGCGGCCCCCACAGGCTGCCCTCCCGCCTCCACCAAAACAGTACCCAACCCGGCGCAATGAAAAGATCGCAGCACTGGCAAATACCAAGAGCCGGGGACACTCCCCGGCTCTTGGTATTTTACGAGGCTCTGGTTGTCTTTGGGTTGGCCTGATTGCTGCCTCTGGTTTGGCGCTCATCTTAGCGCTGACCCTGCCTCGGTTGGCCGGGCTCCGCCCGAACCCGCTTGGGCCATAATGGCCCCCCTAAAGGACTAGGAGTGCAAGCACTCCGTCGTATGTCGGAGGCAACGATCCGCGCTGTGGTCGGAGCGCTGGCAGGGGGATGTTAGGGAACATATGGGAAGGCCGTCAGGTAGACAAAACGCCGTCCACGCCGATCCGCGAGAGTCGCCGCCGACGTATTTACCGAGATGCAGTTTAAGCTGTTTTTCTACTCATGGGGATGTTTTGCGCTTACCAGTGTCCGGCGGGAATATGAGAAATTTGGGGCTTGATATTTCTCATTGTATTTTCCATTACTTGTGCTAACTTTTCAATACTTTTATTAACATTTTGGATACGCAAAAAGCAAAGCGCATATCTAAGTTTTTAGCTTAGATATGCGCTTTTTCTATTGGAGCGGGTGATGGGAATCGAACCCACGTAACCAGCTTGGAAGGCTGGAATTCTACCATTGAACTACACCCGCAGGGATATGAATAAAAAATGGCCTGTGCGTCCACCTAAGGCCGGAATTTAGTATACCATAAGGCTTTTCGTTTGTAAAGGGGCTATGATGAAAAAAACACGTCAATCTAATTTACATCGGAACCACCCCGCCGTCTGCGGACGAACCTCCAAGGAGGGGAATAGAGCTAAAAGCGACCTTTAATTCCCCTCCTTGGAGGGGTGGCGCGGAGCGCCGGGGTGGTTCTTTGCTAAAATTCTCTGCCAAATTGTCAAATTAGATTGACGTGATGAAAAAAATAATCCATATGGCCGGGGTTGCCTGGGCGCAGCTATATATTGCCCGGTTGTTACACTTTTTTACACCCGCCCCGACGGTGAGGCAGTGAAGGGAAGGTACATATTGCCAACAATACATACTTTTGACTACAGCTGAACGGGCAAACCCTTTTATAGGGTTTGCCCGTTCTAATATCGCCCCTCCAGGGGCAGCTTTTCGCTCCACAGCTCCAAAAGCACCTTCAAATCCTCCTGGAATTCCCGCGTGGTTTGCTCCGGTGTCTTTTCCAGAAGCTCCAGCTCCTCCACCTGAAAGGCTTCCTGGCCATACTCTTCCCAATCCCGCCTAAGGGGCGGAATCGGCGGGAAGGTGCTGTTCCCCGTCTTTTTGCTAAAGGCGAAAAGGTTGTGGACGCTCTGCATATCGTCGGTGCTCTGGAGGTAAAAGCATCCGTTCTGTGTGTTTACGATCCGGTATACTCCTCCCACCACCTTCCGGGACTTGTACCGCTCCCGCAGCTCCTTTTTGCCGGGCATTAGCTCTCCCCTCCCTTCCGTCTGCCATAGCCCTGCCGGATAAGCATGTCGGCCAGCCGGTGGAGCCGCTCGCTGAGCAGCTCGTCGTCCTTCGCCATAGCCTCTGTAAACAGGCGGACATCCTCACGGATACAGGGGTTGTCGGTGCACACCTGAGGCGTCATGGCGGCGCCCTGTAGCGGAATCCGCTCAATCACCGGATTTTCGGGGTCAAAAAGCTCCGGGAACCGGTAGCCCTCCGCCATCTGCTTTTTGGCGCTTAAAATAAGCAGCGCCAGATCCAGCACCCGGTGCAGGGGGAGCTCCTCCGATTGGCGGGACCACTTCTCCCCGGTGTACCGCCATACCTTGGCGGAAATATCCACCCTGCCCCGGTCATTCCATTGGGCAAGCCCCAGAGAAAGCCCCTGGGCGTCTGTATTTCCCGCCTGACGGCCGTCCACGTCCCCGTAGTCCTCGGCTACAAAAACCGGCTTGTGTTTAAGTGTTATTGGAATTTTCATATCAATACTCCTTTAGTAATTTACTAAATACAGTATATTACTAATTTTATAACCTGTCAAGGAAAACTTGTTGCCATTGGTGGACAAAATCGGTATACTGGGAGGAACCCTTGAAAGGAGGCCCTTATGCAACCCCAGGATATTTTGCTGATTCCGGCGGAGCCACTGGACAATCTGCCCGCAATTGCCACACCCCTGTTGGAGTGGTACGACAAAAACGCCCGGAGCATGCCCTGGCGGGACGACCCCAAGCCCTATCATGTCTGGCTGTCTGAAATCATGCTCCAACAGACCCGTGTGGAGGCGGTGCGCGGCTATTACATCCGCTTTTTAGCTGCGCTGCCCACTGTGGAGGCACTGGCCCAGGCCCCGGAGGATCTTCTCCTCAAGCTGTGGGAAGGGTTGGGCTACTACAACCGGGTGCGAAACCTGCAAAAGGCGGCAAAGATTGTGGTCGCGGAGTATGACGGAAGGCTTCCGGCCTCTTACGCCGCGCTCCTTAGCCTGCCCGGTATCGGGGAGTACACGGCGGGAGCCATTGCCTCCATTGCCTTCGGCATTCCCGTTCCCGCGGTGGACGGCAATGTGCTCCGGGTACTGTCCCGTATTCTGGGAAGCTATAGCGATATCTCCTCCCCCCAGGTGAAGGCGGCCTACCGCCTGCTGCTGCCCGGCATAATTCCCGCCCACCGATCCGGCAATTTTAACCAGGCCCTTATGGAACTGGGCGCCACCGTTTGCCTCCCCAACGCCGCCCCCAGGTGCCTGGAATGCCCGGTGGCCCCCTATTGCGCGGCGCGGGAGGGCGGCTACACCTTGGAGCTTCCGGTGAAGGCAGCTAAAAAGGCGCGCCGGGTGGAACAGCGCACCGTCGTTCTCGTATGCGCCGCCGGAAAGCTCCTGCTCTTTCGCCGGGGGAAGGGCCTCCTGTCCGGGATGTACGAGCCCCTCAACCTGGAAGGGCATTTGCCTCCCGGTGAAGTGGAAAAAATAGTTGCCGGGTTAGGCGGGCCTCCCTCGGAAATTCACCCTCTTAGCGCTGCCAGGCACCTGTTTACCCATGTGGAATGGCAGATGCAGGGCTTTTGGGTAGCTGTCCCTCCATTCCCCCCTCCCGGCGGCGGACAGTGGGCAGACACCCATGACCTTGCCACCGCATATGCCCTGCCCAGCGCCTTTCGGGCCTACACCAAGGACTTGCCCCGGTTGCTGGCCGGAGCGAAATAGATCTTTATATAAAACAAACCGGAAGCAGTGGGATGCTTCCGGTTTGCTTTGTGCAAATTTCTTTTCTCTTTTTTATTCCTTGATTAACCCCTGTATCATCCGAACACAGGCGTAACAAATTGGCCTGCCGTCTTGCAGCAAAACCAGATTATCCACCTCCTTATCGGCGCAAATCAGGCAACACGCCTTTTTTCGGGTGATAAATACCCCATTGTCCCTGACCTCAAAATCTATGGGTGCCTTTTCTCCGGACGATATGCCCATAAAGGCGCGTATCTCCCTTGGAATGACGACTCTGCCCAGACCATCCATCTTGCGCGCAAACATGCCGACTCCTCCTAATAACCTACGCTTTATAGCTATTATATAAATAACGCAAGCTCATGTCAAGCAATTCAAGTCATTAATAACAATAATTTGATGCATATTAATATCCGTTTTTGAGATACAATAATCTTGTAAATGGAGAGTGAAATTATGGAAATTTATGATTTTGGTTTGCGGCTCAAAGAGTTAAGGAAGCAAAAGCGGTTATCACAAAAGGAAGCTGGCTCCCGTATCGGTGTTTCGCGCTCGGCTATCAACGGCTATGAGGCAAACACACAAATGCCCGCCATAATGAATCTCAGAAAATTGGCCCTGTTGTATGATTCGACTACAGACTACATACTGGGGATCACGGATCAAAGCCATTATGTAAAAGAAGGATTAACGCCACAAGAACAGCAAACCATTTTCAAGGTGGTAGATCTTCTGGCGGAAAGTTATTTAACGAAAAATAGATGAGGATTGACCAGGGCTTTACCGCCACCGGTCAATCCTCTCATGCTATCTGCCAAAAGCAGCTGCCAAAATGGGGGCTTTGGGGCCCCATGCAGGGAGCTGGCTTTTGCGGTTTTGCTGTTGCCGCTGTGCGTTTTGGCGTTGGCGCTGTGCGGTTATATTACTGCCGTGCGGCTATGCGTTGGCGCTGTGCCACGGGGTGGCATGTCGCTCATGCCGCGACGGGCAGTTACTTTTGGAGGAACAAAAGTAACCAAAATTCCCACGGGGGAGGGCCCCCGTGACCCCCCTGCACTTTGGGTAGCTGT
>Ga0153996_1000104_pt1 | contig 48815 bp, 42 predicted proteins | sample TSNC080MetaG_FD_104728 | JGI IMG/M metagenome (GOLD analysis project Ga0153996, IMG submission 104728) | Attine ant fungus gardens microbial communities from North Carolina, USA - TSNC080 MetaG | ecosystem: Host-associated > Fungi > Mycelium > Unclassified | place: USA: North Carolina, Lumber... | reverse complement strand
GATATTTGTGCTATACTTGGCTTTGTCAAACTCCATCTGATGTCACTCTCTCTTTGTGTTTTGTGGTGATTACACTTTGAGAGTGTCATTTTTGATGGAGTTTGCTTCATATAGCACCACGGGCTAAGTTAGATTCCCGTGAGTAGCGGGAGAAAAAACTTGCATTATTCCCAACACTATGGTAAACTTGCAGGAGTGGGTTCTTTTATGGGGACATAAACGCCCAATACCTTAAAAAAAGTTGTTGAATCAGGCGGGGAGGCCGTCTGGCTGGAAAGGAAGTTTTTATGGGAGTTTTGGAGATTATCGGCGGGATTGTAATGATCCTCTTAAGTATAGGCATTATTGTTATGGTTCTGATGCAGGAAAGCCCCAAGGGGAATAACATAGGCGCCCTGACCGGCGGTGATTCCTACTTCAACAAAAACCAGGGCAGGACAATAGACGCGCTGCTGTTCCGCGGCACCAAAATCGCGGCAGTCCTCTTTTTTGTGGTGACCCTGCTGGTATATGCCGTAAACGTCTATATGGGGTAAATTGCACAAACGAAACCGAAGGCCGTTGGAGAGTTGTTGCCCTCCGGCGGCTTTTTTTAGCAGCAAGTAGAAAAAAGGTGAAAAATATGGAAAAAAAATCGAATATAGGGGTGCTGTGCCTGCTTGCGGCGGGAGTTTTATGGAGCCTGGCCGGGGTTTGCGCCAAGTACATACCTTGGAATCCGCTGTCGATTTCCTGTATCCGGGGGCTGGTGGCTGCTGCTACCATTGGCTGTATTCGCCGGAAGTGGACGGTTACCCTGACACGGTCAACGGTGGCGGCCGCGCTCTGCATGAACGTCACATTTATCCTGTTTATGTCCGCCAACAAGCTTACCACAGCCGCCAACGCCATCGTGCTCCAGTACACCGCGCCTGTTTATGTTATTTTACTCACCGCCCTGGTGCTGAAGGTCAAGCCCAAGCCGGTGGATCTGGTTGCCGTCGTACTCATCATTACCGGAATAGTGCTCTTTTTTGTGGATCATTTGGGGCATGGCGCCCTTCTGGGAGACTGCCTGGGGCTTCTTTCCGGCGTCAGCTTTGCCGGGGTATTCTTCTTCAACGGCCTGCCAGACGCCCATCCGCAGGAGGCAAGCTATCTGGGCTGCTTGTTGTCGGGGCTGCTGCTGCCTGTACTTTTCTTTGACAAGAGCCTCATAACCGCAGGCGCGCTTCCCTGGCTTGTAATCCTCTTTATGGGTGTTTTCCAGCTGGGGCTTGCCTATTTCCTTTTTGCCAAAGGGGTGCAGCACACCAGCAGTATTACCGCCTCCCTCATTTGCTCCGTCGAGCCCATCCTAAACCCTATCTGGGTGTTTCTGTTGATGGGTGAACGCCCGGGGCCGCTGGCAATCCTGGGGGCCGGGGTGGTTATCGTTACTGTGGGTGCCTATAATGTCCTGCTGGAAAAGAGCAAGGTGCAGTAGGAAGCAACAGAAACGGCTGTGCAGGCCGGGAACGAGGCCGCCGCTTCCTTGGGGGAGGTTCCGGCAGGCTATGCTTTCGTCCCGGCGCGCCGGGCGGAGACAACCTGAATAACATCCGCCACGGCCTGATCCACCAGCAAATGCAAGGCGGTGTTGGGAACGCCGCTCACCCGCAGGTTGCATCTGTTCAGGGGAACCAGCACCTTTACTGCGCTGCATGAAGCGATGGCTACGGCGATTGCGGGAGAGATTTCCCCCATCATGGCGTTGGCGCAAAGAATGCCGATACCGCCGACAACAATGTCCGCGCGGCCTGCATTGTAGATTACGGCGTTTTCTCCGGTGGCCACCTGATGGGCGCCGCCCTTGCTCAGGGCGGCGGTGGCGGCGGCATTGGTTCCGATGCCCAGAAGCTCGGCGTCCAATCCGGCGGCTGTCAGCTTTTCCATAAGAATTTTACCCAATCCGCCGCCCTGCCCGTCCACAACAACAATTATCATTCGGACTTATCCTCCCAACATGTGATTATCTGCGTTTAGTGTATCATATTCCCGGGGAATCTGGCAAGTGGGGTTGCATGTTTCGGGCGGAGGAGGTATACTATTGTAATTAGAATAATCCGGGTATAAAAATAGAAAAGGCTGGAGTTAAAACTAAATGGAGAAGTTAGCGGAAAATCTGTACCAAATGAATATCCCCCTGCCCAAAAGCCCCTTGCGTGTTATTCAAACCTATATTATCACAGGGGAAAAGCGAAACCTGCTTATTGATACCGGCTTTAACGGCGATGAAAGCGAACAGGCCGTGCTGGCCGGGTTCGGCGAGCTGGGGATAACGCCGGAGAACACAGACGTATTTGTCACCCATATGCATGTGGATCACAGCGGCCTTATTGCCCGGCTCAAGCGCCCCGGCAATACCATATATGCCAGCGTGGTGGATGCGGAATACATCAACGCGTTCCAGGATCCCAAGCACTGGGACTGGATTTCTCAGAGCAATATTGTTGCGGGCGTACCCGAGGAGGAGCAGCTTCAGGTTACCCAGCATGTGGCCTACCACCGGCGTCCGGAGCGCATTGTGGAGATGACGCGCCTGGAGATGGGAGACGTCCTGGAGACGGGGGGGTACCGCCTGGAGGTGGTGGATCTGAAGGGGCATACGCCCGGTCAGATCGGGCTGTGGGACGCGGAAAAGGGTTTCCTGTTTTGCGGGGATCATATCCTCAGCGGGATATCGCCCAATATCACCGCCTGGAATTTTGAGGAGGACTACCTCCAGTATTTCTGCGACAGCCTGGAGCGGGTGCGGGAGCTTTCGGTGAAAAGGCTGTTCCCCGCCCACCGTGCGCCGTCACCTGACGTGAATGTCCGGATTGACGAGCTGCTGGAGCACCATGTTGTCCGGCTGGATATTATGCGGGGGCTTCTAAAAAAGCACGGCGTTCTCATGTCCGCCTACGAGGTGGCCACAGAGGTGGAGTGGAACCAGGACAAGCAGCTGAAGGATCTGCCGGTGCAGCAAAAATGGTTTGCATGCTCCGAGACGCTTGCCCATTTACAGCACCTTTATTTTACCGGTGAGGCAATCCGAACCGAGGATGGTGCCGGCGCTCACCGTTTCGCGTTAAAGAATTAGATACGACCAGGGGGGCTGCGTCCCCTCCAACAACAAGGGAGGATAACCGGATGATTAAAGACGAGTATATCACCTTAACCATTGGGGCAACCAAGAGCGTTGCGCTGATTGCCCATGACAACAAGAAGCAGGAGCTGATTGACTGGTGCCTGGAGCATCAGGCGATTTTGCTCAGGCACAACCTTTGCGGTACCGGCACCACCGCCCGGATGATTACCGACAAAACCGGGATGCGTGTCAAGGGCTACAACAGCGGCCCCCTGGGAGGCGACCAGCAGATCGGCGCAAAAATAGTGGAGGGCCGTATTGACCTGGTTATCTTTTTCTCAGATCCCCTCACCGCCCAGCCCCATGACCCGGATGTAAAGGCGCTCCTGCGGATTGCCCAGGTGTATGATGTGCCCATTGCCACAAACAAGGCCACCGCCGATTTCATGATAACCTCTCCCCATATGGATAAGCCCTACGATCACGAGGTTCTCAACTTCGACAGGACGGTGGAAAACCGCGCGTCTGTTTTATAACTACGCAAATTAATCAGCTACAGCTTAGGGGATGAGATCATTGCCAATACTTACAACATGCTTTGCGCCGTTGAGGGTATCCTCCACCGCCACCTATATGGGAGGCGCGCTCCAGGGCGCGCTGATTGGCGCCTGCGTCGGGCTGATTATCTCATTATTCCTGGCCTTTTGGGCGAAAAAGCGCCGGTTGAGGGCTATTCGGATACTGGAGCAGCAGGGCATGAGTGTCCGGTGCGGCGATAACTATTTCGGGGCGTATTTTCTGACGGATGAAGGGGGGAAGTGGGCGGTGGTGCAGGCTTCCGGAGCCTCCAGCCGGGTTATGGAGAAGGAACAGCTTATTTCAGTCACCCAGAATCAGCCGTCTAAGAATAAAAGCACGGTGGTAATCGCCACCGGCGGCGGTCAGAAGGAGATTGTCATCAAGGTACCTCAATTCAGGGGCGCTCAGTCCGGGAACAACGCCAAGGTGAGCCAGGGTGTGGAACGGTTTATTGCCGCGATGGAGAATTTTATGACCGGGTAAAAGCAAGGATAAAACATAACCGAGAAAATAAGCTGTATCTTTGCCGTATTGTATAGCAGCGGAAGGGGTTCCTGCAAGGCCTTCGGGTGTTGCAGGGGCTTTGATATATTATTCGGAAAGTGAAATTGGAGGAAACAGGATGAAAACATTCGGCTTGACCGATGCCCAGGTTGCCGCATCAAGAGAAAAATATGGCGGCAACAGTATGACCCAGCAGAAAGGGGAGAGCTTTTGGGATAAGCTCCTGGGGAATTTTGGGGATCCCATGATAAAGATACTTTGCGTGGCACTGGTGATTAACGTCATTTTCACGTTTTTAGGCCACACGGAATGGTATGAACCGGTAGGAATCGCGTTGGCGGTGCTTTTGGCCACCTTTGTATCCACCTATTCCGAGTATAGCAACGAAAACGCGTTCCAAAAGCTTCAGGAAGAAGCGTCGGCTATCAGGTGCAAGGTGTACCGCAACGACCAGATCGTGGAAATTCCCATAGACGATATTGTGGTGGGGGACTGTGTTCTTCTCCAGTCGGGGGACAAGGTTCCGGCGGACGGCCTGATTGTGGACGGGGAGCTGAAGGTGGATCAGTCGGCCCTCAACGGTGAGAGCGAGGAGGCCCTCAAGACCGCCGCGCCGGAAAGCTATGCCGACGAAGATACATCCATGGATTTTCTCAACATCCACAAGGTATTCCGCGGTTCGGTGGTTTGCAGCGGCAACGCGGTGCTCCAGGTGGGCGTGGTGGGGGACAATTCCGTCTATGGCCAGATCGCCTCCGAGCTGCAAGCGGAGGACGAGCGGGAATCTCCCCTCAAGGTCAAGCTGGGCATGCTGGCCGGAGCTATCAGCAAATTTGGCTACATCGGCGGCGGAGCCATTGCCCTTGCCTTTCTGTTTCAGCGCGTGGTTATCCACAACGGCTTTGACATTGTGCTGATTATGGAATATTGCTCCAACTGGGTGCAGCTGGTCAATGACGTGGTAAACGCCGTGATGCTGGCGGTTATCATCATCGTTATGGCTGTGCCCGAGGGACTGCCCCTGATGATCGCCCTTGTCTCGGCCCTGAATATGGGCAAGATGCTGAAGGACAATGTGCTGGTTCGCAAAATTGTGGGAATCGAGACTGCGGGAAGCCTGAATATTCTGTTCAGCGACAAGACGGGCACCATTACCAAGGGTCAGCTGGAGGCCGTCACCTTCGTGGACGGGCAGGGCTTGTTTTACGAAAGGGCGGACAGTGTAATCGGCGGGCTGGGGAAGATGCTGACCCTCTGCATTAAGCACAATACCGACGCCGTGATTTCCCGGGAGGGCGACGAAACAAAGGTACTGGGAGGAAACGCCACCGAGCGCGCCATTCTCAGCTACGCGGCCCATTCGGCGGACGATATCAATGTTAAGCGCGTCTCCTCCATCCCCTTCAACAGCACCAACAAGTATTCCGCAACCTCGGTGGAGGGGGACTACAGCCTCTCCCTCATCAAGGGCGCGCCGGAGAAAATTTTGGAGCAGTGCCAGTTCTATTACGACTCCCACGGGCTAAAAAAGCCCTTTGATAACCGGGAGGTGGTGGAGCAGCGGATCAATGAGCTGGCGGGGCGTGCCATTCGCGTGCTGGCCCTGGCCACGTCGGAGAGCATGATTGACGGGGAGGCCCTGCCCAACGACGCCTGGAGCCTTGTGGGGGTTATCGGCATCAGGGACGAGGTGCGCCCTGAATCCATCGGGGCCATCGCCGAGGTGCATAACGCCGGGATTCAGGTGGTGATGATTACCGGAGACCGGAAGGATACCGCGGTGGCCATCGCCAGGGAGGCGGGGATACTGGGACAGGACGCGGATCTGGTGATGACCTCGGAGGAGCTGGGGCTTATGAGTGACGGCGAGGTGGGGGCGGCCCTTCGGAATATCAAGGTGGTTGCCAGAGCCCTGCCCAGCGACAAGAGCCGTCTGGTGCGGATTGCCCAGGAGATGGACATGGTGGCCGGTATGACGGGGGACGGAGTCAACGACTCTCCCGCGCTGAAAAAGGCGGACGTGGGCTTTGCCATGGGCGGCGGCACGGAGGTGGCCAAGGAGGCCAGCGATATTGTCATCCTGGACAACAACTTTATGTCCATAGACAAGGCGATTCTCTATGGCAGAACCATCTTTAACAGCATCCGGAAGTTTATTATCTTCCAGTTGACCATCAATGTCAGCGCCGTGCTTATTTCATTTGCCTCCCCGCTGCTGGGGATGGAAAACCCCCTCTCCATCACCCAGATCCTATGGGTCAATCTGGTGATGGATACGCTGGCGGCCCTGGCCTTCGGAGGGGAACCGGCGCTGAGGCGCTTTATGTCCGAGAAGCCGAAGCAGCGGGGAGAGAGCATTGTCAGCCCCTATATGTGGAGCTCCATTCTGGTGGGTGCTGTCTGGACCTTCTGCCTGGGTATGTTCCTGCTTCTGTCGCCTGTGGCGCGCACCTGGTTCCGGCCTGACGAACAGGCGAGATACCTCCTCACCGGCTTCTTTTCCTTCTACATCCTGATGGCGGTCTTTAATGCCTTTAACGCCAGAACCGAAAAGATGAACCTGTTTGAGAATATTGGGCAAAACACCGGATTTATCAAGGTTATCGCCCTTATTGTGGCGGTGCAGGTTGCCATGACATACCTGGGCGGAGCGGTGCTCCGGTGTTATGGGCTGACTCTGTCCGAGTGGGGTGTGGTAATCCTGGCGGCATTTACCATTATTCCTGTGGATATTATCCGCAAGGCCATTGTGGGAAGAAGGAAATCACAGCTCTGATTGGAGAAAAATGGTATAAACCCCTCCTCCGGATCCCATACTGATACTAATATTCAATTAAAAAAAGTCGGCAAGCGATTTTCAATTGAATATGCGACGCTAAAGCGCCGCGCCGCTACGCGGCTGCGTCTCATACAATCTTCTACGCGCTTCGCGCTATCAAAGCGTCGAGACGCTTTGATAGAAGATTAGTATTAAGGCAGAAAGTATGGAAGGGGGGCTCTGCCCTTGACCGCCTATGCAGTGCGGATTATTGCCGCGTTTCTTACCTTTTTATATACGATGCTGTCCCTTGCCACCTGCACCGCCGAGCAAGCCTCCGAAGCCCAGGTGGCTGCCTTGGAGGAAAGCGTACCCATCGGGGCAAGCGGCCCGGTAACCGTCACCATCCTCCAGCCAAGGGCCGATATCGGCAAAGCCCTTCAGGAAAGCGCGGATTTCTTTTTAGAATCCACAGGCAGCGACGCCCGGATTCATATACAGACGGTAAACGGACAGGCCGCCTACCGGGGGGCGCTGCGGGCCCGGCTGTTGTCCGGCGAACAGGTGGATTTGTTCCATATCTTTGGGGCCAGGGATCTGGCCGAGCTGTCGCCCTATGTCAAGGAGCTTTCGGAGGATTTGCCCTGGGCGGGGGAGGCCATGGAGGGCCTGCTGGATCCCGTATCCGCAGGCGAAAAAATTTATGGGATTCCCTACGCCGTCGAGGGGGTAGGGCTGATTGCCAACGCGTCTATGTTTGAGGCCGCGGGTATCTCATTGGCTGAAATAAATACCTTTCAGGATCTCACCGAGGCGTTTTTAAGCCTGCGGCAGGAAATTGACGGCGGCGCACTGGAGGAAAGCTTTCCCCGGCTGGAGGCGGTAACGGAATTTCCGGCCCATGACAAGGTTTTTGTAGGGGAACAGCTGGTGGACATTGCCCTGACCGGAGTGTTTTCCACCCCCCAGCAGGCGTCCCAGGCGGTTTTGCTGGGCCTCATGCACGGGGAGGCCGTGGAGGAATATATCCGCAATATGGCACGTTACTGCGTCACCAAGGGGGATTGGGGCGCGCTCAACCAGATTACCAAGAGCCGACAGGTAGAGGATGGCATAGCCTCCGGCAGGGTGGCGGTCATTCAGCAAAATGTAAATATCGCCTCCGGCGTTCACCGGGTGGATAAGGATATCAGCCGGCAGTTGACCCTGCTGCCCATCCCCCTGGAGGGTATGGAGCAGGGCAGCGTCTATGTGGGAGCGCCCTCCTACTGGGCGGTGAATAAGGGAGCATCCCCCGAATCCGCGAGGGTGGCCGGGGAATTTCTCACCTGGCTGTACCAGTCGGAGGCCGGGGCCATGGTGCTGGCGGATCAGTTTTCCGCCATCTCTCCTTACCGGGAAACCGCTAAGAGCACGGGGTTTTCCCTCCACAGCCAGCTTCTGGCGTATATCGGGCAGGGCAGGGCGCTGCCCTGGATTCACGCGGAAACACCCACGGGCTGGGGCGACGATGTGTTCAGGGCCAGCCTTCAGGAATACCTGGCGGACACCATGGACTGGGAGCAAATGCAGGCGGCCGTTATGGAGGGCTGGGGCGGCCTCCTCTCCTGACCGCCCCCGGAAATATGCCGAAAGCATGAAGCCCTCCGACCAAGGTTTTCCCCCAATGATTACCCCGGAAAAATAAAACCGGAAGCCACCTGTTATGGGGTGGCTTCCGGTTATTTTATATCTCGTCAGTTTGACGCTGCGGCCCGTCGCTGATGATAATATCCCCGGCATATTTGGAAAGAGGGGTGCGGGGAGAAGGCCTTTTCGCAAAAGGTCTTCTCCCCACATAGAATAGGTGATTTTGATGTATATGGCAGATCAATTGACTCCCTGCCGGAATCCAGTTGTAGAAAATTATTTGATATTAATACTCCCCGGCAAGGGTGAAGCCGCCGCCGGAAAGTGTAAAGCTTTCCCGGAGCCCGGGGGAAACCAGAATTTCCCTGTTTGCAGTAATGAGCACACACTCCACACCGGAAAAGCTCTCCGCCAAGGCCATGGCCTTTTCAGGCCCCAGAACAAAGCAAGCGGTGGACAGAGCGTCGGCTATGGCGGAGCTTTCGCCGACAATGGTCACCGACAACAGCCCGCTCTCGGCGGGGTAACCGGTGCGCGGATCGAAAATATGATGATAGAGCGCACCGTCCTCCTCAAAGTACCGCTCATATGGCCCGGAGGTTACCACCGCTTTGTCCGCAACCTCCACCACCCCGACATGGCCTTCCTCTCCAATCACCGGATTGCGAATCCCCACACGCCAGCTTGAGCCATCCGGCTTGGCGCCATAGGCGTAGACGTTGCCCCCCAAATCCAGCAGGGCATGGGATACGCCGTTTTCCCGCAGGATCCGCACCGCCTCATCGCAGGCGTAGCCCTTGGCAATCCCCCCCAAATCCGCCGCCATGCGGGAGCTGTCCAAACCGGCGGCTCCGCTCCTCTCATCTATGTCCAAGGCGGCGTAATCCACCAGGGCCAGGATCTCGTCAATTTCCTGCCGGGCGGGGAGGCGGGGGGTGTCTCCCCCGATATTCCAGAGCTTTACCAGGGGGCCTATGGTAACGTCAAAGCAGCCCCCCGAGCTTCTCGCGATCTCCTTGGAGAGGGCCAAAAGCTCCAGCGTGTCCGCCGACAGGGGTACCGATGACCTGCCGGCCGCCCTGTTGAGCCGGTCAAGCTCGTTATCCGGGATATTGGCAGACATCCGGTTGTGAATATCCCCTATGCGCTCCATCACCTTGTCCGTCAATTCCCCGGGTACGCTTTCATATATGGAAATTGTGATGACCGTACCCAGGTACCGATAGTCGGTAACGGTAATCGGCAGCCCGGCGGTTGTGTTTTTGATGAAGCCGCATCCCCCCGGCAGGAAAAGCGCCAGCGCGGCAAAGGCGCAGAGCAAGATTTTTTTCATATTGTACCTTCTCTGGGGATGATAAGTATACTTCGCTGTGTGTGCTACCTGTCAAACAAGAAAAACAGAAACAGCGAAATTGCCAGCAGATCCGCACAGCCGCCGGGACTGAGGTTTTGGGTGATAAATTCCCGATCCATAGCCTCCGCCGCCCTCACCAGCCGATCCGCGGACTGTCCGGCTGCCAATATTCCGGACACCTCCTCCTTCACCCGGCGCAAAACCTCCCCGCCGCCCCTGTTCAGCAGGTTGGTGTCGTCCACCCGGGCCATCAGATGGAGCAGGGCTACCACCCCGGCGTCGTTCACCGAACAGCCTTGCGTCACCAAGCGCCGCAAAACCGGGTATCCGTGCTCCGCCACACTGGGAAATCCGGCGGCTGCCTCTCCTCGGATGCCGGTGACGCCATACCGGGCGAAGGCGCGCCGCCCGTGGGTAACCGGCTCTCCGCCGTCCTCCAATTCCCCGGGGACGCTCCCGGCGATTTGGGCGCAAAGCCCCAGCAGGGCTTCCGGGGTTTCCGCCAATCCATGGCTGTGCAGATATCCCATAGCGGCGCAAAGGAGCCCCATTGAAAAAATGAGCCCCTTGTGGGTATTCACCCCCCGGGTAACCGCAAGCATCCGCGCCTCGGCCCTCTGCCCGCAGTAGCGCAGGGTGGGAAGCATATCTTTCGCCTCACCGTCAAAGCGCAGCCCCCGCAGGGTAATATCCCGGAAATACGGCCCGAGAGCACAGCCGCTGTCTATAAATGTAAAGATATCCATATCCCGGTGGGAGCCGTTATTGGCCCTGTCCACCAGCCCCGGCTTGGGGGTAATGTTTACCTCGTACAGGAGGGCGCATTGGGCTGCCCGGGCTATGGTGTCCGCATATTCCCGCCGGAAGTATTCCTCCATCAGCCTTGCGGTATGCAGCGCCAGCTCCTCCGCTGAATGCGTCCGGTTCCGGGAGCACTCCCACACCGGTCGGTCACATACAAAACAGCGCCGTTCCTCCCGTCCCAAATCCGCTCCGCGCAGGGCGGAACCGTCAACATCCAGGACATCCATATCAAAGAGCCGCCCCAGCGGATGCCCCTCCTCAACGGATACCAGCAGTGCCTTAACCGCCGACGCTTCCCCCTTCACAATATAGTAAGCCTCACAGCCGGTATGGGGGGTACGCTCCTCCCGGTGCAAGACCGCCATACCGCCCAGTTCCAGCTGGGCGTCAATACACCCGCACCCCTCCCGGAAGGCTTGGCGAGCCAATGGATACATCTTGTATTCGCCGGGAATATTGAGGGTGAAGCAGATCAGGGGCGCCGCGTATTCCTCCAGCAGCCGCCTCTGGAGCATGGCGCGCTGCTCGCGGGCGCCCAGCACCTCCTCCAGGGCGGCGGCTTTGGCGTCGGCAAAATAATGGGGCGGCATCGCGTATCATCCTTTCCGGTTTATCTCCTGGGAACAGGCATCATGTCCCGCCGCTGTTTATTCGACCTCAAATGTTTCTGTTTTGAAGTTGCTGTAATACCGGCCGCGCTTCGCCGTGAATCGCAGAATACAGTAGTCCGGATCGGTAACGCCCTGGGGATAATACATGGTATCACCCTTTTCCCATAGCATCTCTTTGTGTTCCGCGTCCTCCAGAACCTCCATCGTCCCCTTGAGCATGACTCCCCGGTAAAACCGGCTGTCGCAAAAGTACAGGCATGCTTTTGGATCAGCCATAAACTGCCTGATTTTGCTGGAGGAGGTATTTGTTGAAAAATAGATGATTTTAATGCCCTCCCGTTTCCGTGGGCGAAGCATGGCGCGTATATTGGGAAAGCCCTCATCATCAATGGAGCCCATGAAGGACAGCTTTTGCTTGTCAATGATTTTACCAATAGTCTGTTCCGGATTCCTCATCATTTATGGATGCAGCCCCTTTTTTTGTTTTATACAATTATGCGGGTTAACCCGTTACCGAACCGGTTTGATCCGCCTGCGTTTCCTCCGGCGCGTCCTCGGGGACAGTCTGGAGGGTGTCCAGATACTCCTCCAGGCAGATTTTCTTTTCCATGATTTCCCTGGCGTGGTTTACGCCCACATAACGGTAATGCCAGGGCTCATAATAGATGCCGGTGATATCGGTTTTGTCCTTGGGATACCGGAGGATAAAGCCATAGCCGGCGCAGTTGGCAATAAGCCAGTCATAAGCCGGGTCTTGGGCAAAGCTTTCCTCCAGGCTGTTCAGGTCTACCGCCAGCCCCAGGCAGTGCTCGCTGGTGCCGGGGATGGCTATGTATTTGGACGTCTCGATAACCGCCTCCTCCCGGGGGAGGCCCATATTGACATATTCCTCAATTTTATTGTTATAGTTGTTCACCTGCCGCTCAACACTGCGGTAGGCGGACACAATCCACAGGGAAATGCCATCCTTTTCAGCGTCCACCAGCATTTGCTCCAGCGCTCCGGCTGCCCGTTCGTCCAGATAATAGCCGCCGCGCACCTCTTGGAGCTGGGGCATATAGCCCTCGGCCATGGGGTGGGCCGGGTTTACCAGCACCGGGAGGGAGGGCTCAACCCAGTCACCCGCATCGGCATCAGGGGCGGGCTCCTCCGGCGGGGATTCCTCCTCCGGCTGGCGGGAGGAATCCGGTTCCTCCGACACGGGGGGATCGGGAATGACGGAACCGGGTGGATCCGGCTGCCTGCGCAGCGTCAAAAATATTCCAATAGAAGCCGCTCCCAGCGCAACCAGCAACAGGATATAGGGAAGATGGAAGCGCCCTTTTTTAGTGTTTTTTTCTTTCATGCGGGGATATTCCTTTCTATAGCGAATGAAGCCAGTATAACATATTTCGGGGCCGAAAGCGAATGAAATAAAGAAAAACTCCCCCTCCAGCGTGAGCGCGCGTGGCGGCGGAGCTTTTTCTGAAAGGCTATACCGAGCCTTCCGCTGAATAGATCACAAATTTTTCCTCCGCGGGATAGTGGTCATTGATAATATCCAACAGCTGCCATAAAAGGTCGCGCATTTCGGGTGGGGCTTCCTGGCTAAAGATAGTTTCAAGAGGAATAATAAAGTCGGTATTTGCCTTCTTCAGGGAGCAATAAATATTCCTGCCCTCACCGGCAGCCAGATAAATAATGACCTGTTCAAGCAAATCCCCGGCAAATATTTGATCGGGGACGAGCTTGAGGAGGGGAAAGGTCTCCTGCACGATGGGGCTGTCGGTATGGAGGCGTTCCCAAAAAATGCCGCGGCGTCTGGTGGCGTCAATCAACCGCTCTATCAGGACAATCTGGTCAGGCAAAACCCATCCCCCCCTTGCAATTATATTTTACCACAACTATGGGAACAGGGCAACAAGAAAACCTTATCTTGCCTGTTGAGAGGAATACCGGCGCCGGTTGGCTGAGAGGGCCGGGCGGCGCCACAGGGGCAGTGCCATCAACCTGCCGGCATAAATCCGCAGACATTGGCAGCCTGAAATCACTCCTGCGCTGAGGGTGCACCAAAGCAGCGTGTAGCGGACGCAGATTTGTCCCCAAAGATCACCAAACTCGTGGGAATAATCCCAGACATCCAGACGCAGCCACAGATTGACAATGCATCCCGCCGCCAGCTCGGCCACGGTGATAATCAGTCCGCCTGCCAGGCACTTGCCTCCAAAGGGGAGTCCCGTTTTGGAAAGCCGGATCAATATACAAAAGCAGATACCGCCCAAAAGCAGCATGCTGAAATGGGTATAGCCGCGCCAGGCGATTTCCATACCGCCATACGCGATGCCTCCGGCGCAAAACTGAGAGCCGTAGAACAGAATATTTTTTCTTCTTGTTTTCATTTAGCAGTTCCACCTGTTTCGTTAAGAATCTGCTAATTAAGATGTCCGGAGCGCGGCGGGATTATCGCATGGTAAATCAGGAAAAACCTGACGGCATATTTAATCAGCTATAAAGCGTGAAAGCTTTCGCATACTATTCGTGGGAGATGATATTTTGAATATTAAACGGTATGCGAAATTTCTTTCAGTATTTCTTTCCGTTATCTGTTTCAGCATTACGGCCTCCGCCGGCCTGCCGGAGGAGCAAAAGCTAAACGCGGACAGTGTAAACGTCCCCGTTATCATGTACCACAGCATTTCTCCGAAGGTTACCAATGAATGGACATTGACGCCGGAGGCGCTGGAGGATGACCTTGCGTATTTGGCCGAAAACGGCTATCACGCCGTCAGCCCGGCCCAGCTGGTTGCCTTTGTGGACGAAGGGACGCCGTTGCCGGAAAAGCCGGTGATGCTTACCTTCGACGACGGCTGTTACAATAATTATGTCACCGCTATGCCCCTGCTGGAAAAGTACGATATGAACATGGTGCTCTCGGTAATCGGGGAAAATACCGAAAAATGGAGCCAGGCCCGGGAGCTGGACGAGCGCTATGGGCATCTTACCTGGGAACAGCTGGGTGAGATGGCGGAATCGGGCAGGGCAGAGCTTTCCAACCACACCTGGGCTTTCCACACCAATGACAAGGGCCGGAGGGGCGCCTGCCGCAAGCAGGGGGAAAGCCTTGCCGGGTACGAGCGGGAGCTGACGGCGGATTTGGGCCGGCTTCAGGATAAGCTTTCAGAAGCCTGCGGCGTCAAGCCCATATGCTTTGCCTATCCCTTTGGCGCCCGCTGCCCCGAGGCCGATGATATTCTTAAAAAAATGGGGTTCCGGGTCACGCTGACCTGTTATGAGGGTATGAACAAGATAACAACAGGCGCGCCTGATTCCCTCTTTAACCTGAAGCGGGCCAACCGGACACCGGCGAGATCGGTTTCCGCCATTCTCAGGAAGCTGGAAGCCGTCTGACAAAAGCGGCAGGAAAGCGCCCCTGGTGTGGGGCGCTTTCCTGCGAATCCTGATAAGACATGCTATTGACAGATTCCATGATGTGATTTATACTTTAAACTGGAAATGTGTAGAAAAGCAAGAAATGAAAGGATGCTTTCCATGGCCAATTTAGCAGGAATCAAAACCATCGGTGTACTGACCAGTGGAGGGGACGCGCCGGGAATGAATGCGGCAATTCGTTCCGTTGTGAGAACCGCCCGGTTCAACAAGATTGAAGTAAAGGGCGTTCTCAAAGGCTTTAGCGGCCTCATGAACAACACGGTGACAAAAATGACCCTGCGCAATGTCAGCGGGACGCTGCAACGGGGGGGCACCATCCTGCACACTGCCCGCTGCCCGGAGTTTATAGAGGATGCCGGTGTGGAGATCGCCAAGCAAAATTGCCTGGATTTGGGCATTGACGGCTTGGTTGTTATCGGGGGGGACGGCTCCTTCCGGGGAGCGAGGGATTTATCCTTGAAGGGTATTCCCTGCATCGGTATTCCCGCCACCATCGACAACGATATCGCTTCCACTGAATATACCATTGGCTTTGACACCGCGGTGAACACCGTCATCCAAACCATTGATAAGCTGAGGGATACGTCGGAGTCCCATAACCGCTGCTCGGTGGTGGAGGTGATGGGAAATGCCTGCGGCGATATCGCCATTACGGCGGCGATCTGCTGCGGCGCGGAATGTGTTCTGGTTCCGGAGCTTAAGTTCGACCTGGAAAAGGATGTTATCGGCATGATGACCCGCTCGTTGGAGATAGGCAAAAGCCACTTTATCGTCATTGTCGCGGAGGGCGTGGCGCGCTCCGCGTTCGGAAAGGGCAGGCTGTCCAGCAGCGAGATTTTGGCAAATTACATCGAACAGCGCACCGGTGTAGAGACGAGATCCACTGTAATCGGCCATGTGCAGCGGGGCGGCGCGCCCACCATGCGCGACCGCATTTTGGCGTCCGAAATGGGGAACTACGCGGTGGAGCTGCTTATGAACGGCTCCAGCAACCGGGTGGTCGCCAGTGTGCAAAATAAAATCGTGGATATGGATATCTATGAAGCCCTGCAAATGAAGAGCGAGGTAGACATTGACCTTTTGCGTATTTTCAATCAAATTTCATAATGAAAAAAAGTTGTCAGGAGAAGGTTATGCCCTTTGATGTGAAACAGCCGCGCAACTTGACTATGCTGCTGGATTTTTATGAGCTTACCATGTCCAACGGCTACTTTGTCAATGGCCTCCAGGATAAAATAGCCGTATTTGATATGTTCTTCCGAAAAATCCCCGACGGGGGCGGTTTTGCGATTTTAGCGGGGCTGGAGCAGCTTATCGGTTATATTTCCAATTTGGAGTTTACCTCCGAGGATATTGGGTTTCTCCGGGAAAAAGGGGTATTTGACGAAGCTTTTTTGACCTACCTGCAAAATTTCAGGTTTGTATGCGATGTGTGGGCGGTTAAGGAGGGAACCCCGGTTTTCCCCAATGAGCCGGTTGTGGTGGTGCGCGGCCCCATCATTCAGGCGCAGCTCATTGAGACGATGGTATTACTTAGCATTAATTACCAAAGCCTTATCGCCACAAAGGCCAACCGCGTTGTCCGGGCCGCCCAGGGCCGTTCGGTGATGGAATTTGGCTCCCGGAGGGCGCAAAGCTACGACGCGGCTGTATTGGGGGCAAGGGCCGCCTTTATCGGAGGCTGCGATTCCACGGCCTGTGTGCTTGCCGACCGCCATTTCGGGGTACCCTCGGTAGGCACCATGGCTCATAGCTGGGTGCAGATTTACGAGAGCGAATTCGAGGCGTTCAAAAGCTACGCCCTCCTCTACCCCGCCAACTGCACGCTTTTGGTGGACACCTACAACGTGGTGAAGTCCGGCATCCCCAATGCCATCAGGGTGGCAAAAGAAGTGCTGGAGCCCATGGGCCACCAGCTCAAGGCAGTGCGCATTGACAGCGGCGATATTGCCTATCTATCCAAAAAAGCGCGGAAGATGCTGGATGCCGCCGGGTGCCATGGGGTGAAGATCACCGCGTCCAACTCGTTGGATGAGTACATTATTACCGACCTGCTGATTCAAGGCGCCAAGGTGGATTCCTTCGGTGTGGGGGAAAAGATGATTACCAGCAAATCCGAACCTGTTTTTGGCGGGGTCTATAAGCTGGTGGCCATCCGGGAAAAAGGCGAGTATAAGCCGAAAATTAAGATGAGTGAAACCATTGAGAAAATCACTACCCCGCAGTTTAAGAATCTTTACCGCATTTTTTCCAGTGAAACCGGTCAGGCTGTGGCGGATTATATAACCACCGCCGATGAAGAACCGCCCACCGACAACCCGCTGGTTCTGTTTGATCCCAACGCGATGTGGAAGAAGAAAATCGTCACCAACTATACCGCCGAATGCCTGCTGGAACCTGTTTTTGAAAAAGGGCGGCTGGTATATAACCTCCCCCGGCTGGAGGATATACAGGCATATTGCAGGGAGCAGCTCGGCCGCCTGTGGGATGAGGTCAAACGATTTGAGCATCCCCACCGGTATTATGTGGATTTGTCCCAAAGGCTGTACGATACCAAGCAAAGCCTGCTGATGCAAAACAGCTTTTAAGAAATACAGCGTCCCGTAGAAATGCAGGGACTAACGGTTGAACGTGCGTCTACGAAAAAACGTCGCAATTAGCGGCGTTTTGCTTTGTAGAATGGTTCTACGATTAAATATCAAAATATGTTAAGATGTGAAACGATCGCTCCATATTATGGAAAATCTCTCCGATAATGAGAGACGCGATCAGTGCCAGGGATACCAGCACGTCGGCCTTAATATTAAACTCCGTAACGAGTCCTATAACTGCGCCTTTGATGATAGGGGTGCCGCAAAGAACGATGGCAATACATATTATACCCGTGGGGGTATATACTGTCAATAGAAAAAAGGCGGCTGCAAATAGCTATCGCCTTTGCTGCATGCGGCTTTCAGATTTAACTAACAGGATTTTTAAATCGTATTTTAGTGATATTCAAAATTTTCAGTAACTTTTATTTCACCTATTGACAAATCCGGCTTAATATAGTAAGTTATTACTAACAAGGTTAGTAGACGCTAACCGCTTTGTGCCATTTGCCGTTAGCTCATGCTAACACAAGGGTAAGGAGGTAACATGATGCCTTTAACGATGGCAAAGGCGGGAGAAGGTCATTCCATTAAAAAGGCCGGAGGGAAAGCCGAGACAAAATTGAGGCAGGGGGCGCCAGCCTGATGGGGACATGGATCGTTGGTACGGTTGTTTTCGGTATCGTTGGGCTTGCGGCGTATATGGCGTATAAAGACCAGAAAAGCGGTAAAGGCTGTGGCAGTTGCAAAAGCTGCTCCCACTGCCCGGATTGCTCGAAACCTGATAGCACTGAATCACCCTGAAACGGAGGGTTAAGTATATGGCTAGGCTTACCGGATCGCAAATGAAGTACCTGCATGTGATATTTAAAGCTCATAAAGACAACGGCGGCGTTCGCTCCGTAGCTATTGCCCGGGAACTCGGCGTAACGAAGGCTTCCGTTTGCGGCATGGTAAAACTGCTTACCGGATTGGGGCTGATATCCATGAAAAATCATGGTATTATAACATTAACGATGGATGGAAAACGCGAAGGGGCAATCATTCATGATAAAATGACGCGGATATATTCTTTTTTCGCTGATTTCCTTGAACTGGAGAATGATGAAGCTCTCGATAACGCCTATTCCTTCCTCAGCGGCTTTTCGGATAATTGTATAGAGCGGCTTGCAAGCAAAGAGTGGGCCACGAACGAGATGACGGTATAGGCTCTTACCGCCGGAAAGCACAGAAACGAATTAAATGGATATTGACGGCGGGAGATTAAACGCTTGCCTCCTCCCGCCGTTAACCCCCCGGTGAAAACAATAGAGAAGATATTATTTTTTTAACCGCAGGTTAGTTAATGCTAACTAACCTGCGATATGCGAGGAGGTATTAAATGAGCGTTGTAATGGTCGGCGGCAATGAACGGATGGTCTGCCAATATAAAGACATCTGCAAAAATCACGGGTGCGAGGCAAAGGTGTTTGTAAATGAAAAAGGCGCGCTGAAAAAGAAAATGGGCTGTCCCGATCTGCTGATTCTGTTTACAAGCACAGTTTCTCACAGGATGGTAAACAGTGCCGTGGAGGGAGCAAAGCGCAACAACATCCCCATCGCACAAATCCATTCCAGCAGCGCAGCGGCGCTGAACCAGGTTCTGCTCCGGCATTGCGGGGTATTGTAATTATGCTGGATAAAATGCTGATTGAACATTGTTCACCTACTCTGGGCGGGCTGAAAACGGCTAACCTATTCAGTCATCCCTATTCATCCGGTGAGGAGCTTGATTCCACGATTTCCGCGTGGAACAAGGAACTGAACCCCAAAGGCGTATCGCTGTATATCCTGTGTGTTCGCGGAGAACGCGCTCTTGTCTATGTATGCCGCACTTCGATGCTGGAGAATGATTTGCAAAGCAGTGGTGTTCCGGAATTTTTAATGGAATACGGATATCGGAAGGTGAGTCCGTCTTACTGTATTGAAAAACTTCGGGAAAGGCTACAGCGTTCCCCTGCCTTTCCCCATGAAATCGGCCTGTTTCTCGGCTATCCTCTTGAGGATGTGAGGGGCTTTATTGACAATGCCGGACAAAACTGTAAATGCGCCGGATATTGGAAAGTTTACTGCAATGAGCGCGAAACTGTCAAGCTGTTTATGAAATTTAAAAAATGCAGGGAAATCTACATCAATTTGTTTGAAAACCGCGTCAGGTCTGTATTGCAACTGACCGTGGCGGTTTCATAAATATATCAATCAAACGAAATAAAGTTAGAATAAGTTGTTTAAGCAAGGTGGTGATCCTATGGGCAATATATGGTGGGCGTTTCTGCTGACCCTGATCGCGGGTTTGTCAACAGGTATCGGCAGCCTGATCGCGCTGTTCTCCAAAACAACCAATACAAAATTCCTGTCTGTGAGTCTTGGCTTTTCAGCGGGGGTTATGATCTATGTTTCCATGGTAGAGATTTTTTTCAAGGCAAAGGACGCGCTTTCCCTTCCATTCGGTGATAAAACCGGGACGCTCATCACTATCGCGGGTTTTTTCGGCGGTATGCTGCTGATCGGACTGATTGATAAGCTCATACCCAGTGATAAAAATCCCCATGAGGTAAATAAACCGACAACGATGGATGCTGCCGGTAAAAGCGGGCCTGAACAATCAAGGCTGATGCGCACGGGGCTTTTAACCGCTTTGGCGATTGGAATACATAACTTTCCGGAGGGCCTTGCCACCTTTGTATCGGCATTGCAGGAGCCAAGCCTTGCCATTCCGATTGTTGTGGCTATTGCTATACACAATGTACCAGAGGGCATAGCCGTTTCCGTTCCCATTTATTACGCGACGGGAAATAGGAAAAAAGCGTTTTTCTACTCTTTTGCTTCCGGACTGTCGGAGCCTGTCGGTGCGCTGATCGGCTACTTAATATTGATTCCCTTTATGAGTGACATGGTATATGGCATTTTATTCGCTGCGGTGGCGGGGATTATGGTGTTCATTTCCCTCGATGAGCTACTCCCATCCGCGAGAGCGTATGGAGAGCATCATCTGGCCATCTACGGCCTTGTGGCGGGTATGGCAGTCATGGCAATTAGCCTGTGGCTGTTTATGTGACAAGGGAAAGCGCTATCATTTTTTACACGTTGGTTAGTGCAAACTAACAACATTGTATAGAAATCAGGTGTATTTATATGTCAAAAGCGAACAAGACCAGTCCAAAGACCGGTACAGCCGAGAAATTTTCAGCGCTGGAAAAAGCGCTGCGCACCATGAAGCGCCTTGCCCTAGTGTTGTTCAATGATACTATTTACAATAACATCCGTAACATCCGTATCGGCAATATGAATGCCAGCCGCGGCGAGGTGCTGGCGGCGGCTAAGGCCGCCTGCTGTGACGAAGAACCGGGCCGTAAATGCGAACCACGATCAACACAAACATCAGCATAGGGATAAATTCAAGCTGCCCGTTTGTCAAGAGTCAGATTTATTATAAATGGCGCTTGTATTTTAAATAAAAAAGCTATAAAATAATACCAAAGATTGAAATGTTGGTTTTAAATAGGAATGGGGCAATTTATGTTCCGTAAAGACTATCTGAAATCTAAAACCATGATTCCGCAGATATATCATGAGTTATTACCGCGAAAAAATATTGCGGCAATCATAGACAACGCTTCAATGGACGAAGCTGTCTGTTTGGTAGCGCCATACGGATGCGGAAAGACCTTGGCTGTGGTATCATGGCTGAAAGAACGAAACCGGAATGCCGCGTGGATAACGCTTGACGAAACGGATGATTCCGAGTCGGCCTTTTTCGCGGGCTTATCGGCTGCCGTTATGCGGCTTGGCGGGTGGCAAGGCATTGCAGACGATATTTTGTCCGATCCCCAATACACAAAAAGCCCGCTGAATTTTTTATTAAATGCAATCGAAGCAGCGGAGAAAAGCGACTGCGATAAAATTTTGGTTTTGGACAGACTGCGCTTTATCTGTACCCCGGCGCTCCTCCGTTCAATTAAAGAGCTGATATCAGCGCTGCTTGGGCGCTGGCGAATCATTATTACCAGCCGCTCTGATTTGCCGCCTGTATTTAACGATTTGATTCTCAAAAGACGAATTTGTCTGATAACATTAGAAGAGCTTTGCTTCAGCACGGATGAAACGGCTGAATTTTTCAGCCTTAATGGATGCCCGGCTTCCCGGCAGGATATTATGTGGATACACAGCGAAACGGAGGGATGGCCCGCCTCACTGAACGTTATCCTTACGATTTCCCGGGGCGGCCCGGTTGAATATGGCGAGACCGCCCGCGAATATGTCACCGGATTTTTTGAGACGGAAGTCTGGACTGAGCTTGACGATAACATCCGGGATTTTTTATTGAAAACTTCTATTTTGGATACTTTGACGCCTGCATCCTGCAATGCGGTGACGGATATTGGTCCGACCCGCCCAATATTAAGGCGCCTGTTTGTAAACGGCTTATTTATATCGCGGCCGGATGGAAGCGAATACCGGTATCAGAATGTTTTCCGGACATTCCTGCGGTACAAGCTGGATGCATCCGGCCTTGATGAAAAGGAGCTTTATAAAAAAACGGCTTGGTGGATGTTTGAAAAGGCAGAGTATGAACAGGCATTTTCCTATTTCTTCAAAGCAGGCGATATGTATGGTCTAAGCCGGGTATTCGGAATCATTAGCTCGGCGGAAATGGGGCTGGAAAGATATCTGGAGCTGACAAGCTGTGTCACATCTTTAAATGTGGAGGATCTGCGCGGTTACCCGCTGATTGTCGCCAAGATGGCGCTGGTTCATTATGCGCTTGGCAATATTGCTGAAATGCAGCGCCTCTATGGTATATATTTGGAATGGATTGAGCCCGGGGAGCTTGATCTCTCCCCGGAGGAATACGCGGAGTGCGTGTGGGAGGCCGGTTGGCTTAGTTATCTCAATCCCGCGGAACCGTTGCTTGGCAATAAGCATAAAGAATGGTTCAATTATGCTGAATATGCCCCGAGCCTGCAAACTTTACACAATTCCCGCGCCGCCGTTTACAGGTTCCCATCCGTGCTGCGGGGCATACGGGATTATTGCCCGGTTCTGGATATGCTGGAGGAATATATTCAGCAGAACAAGGATACAGGTTACGGCTCGATTGATGATGAAATTTCCCTCTGGCGGCTGGACATGGTAAGGGCTGAGTATGCCTATGAGCTGGAAGATTTCGTCGCAGCCGAGCAACTGATAAAAAACGTCTTGGTCGAGGTTGAGGGGAAGCATATCACAGACCTTTATTTTGTATGTATTGCCCTGCTTGTCAAAATTGTGAGGGCGGTACATAGCCCCAGGGAAATCAGTACGCTGACGTCACGGCTCGAAACAACAATTTTGAAAAACGGGCACGCCTTTCTGCTGCCGCGATTCCATGCCTTTGAACTGCGCAACCGGCTGGCGGAAGGGATACCGGGGCAAACTGAGGATTTTGAGAAGGAAAACAGGACTTACGCGGAAAAACCTTATTTTTATCTGCTTTACCGCCACATGACGCTCGTCAGGGCGCTGCTGTCTACCGGCGATTATAACGAGGCTGTTATGATTTTGGGAAATCTGGAACGGCTGTGCCACCAATACAACCGGGTCATGGATTTGATCGAGGTGAACATTTTAAGAGCCGTTGCCGATTATGGACTCGGCAACGAGAACGGAGCCCGCCGCTGTCTTATGGAAGCCTTGAACGAAGCGCGTAAATATGGATTTATTCGTATCTTTTCCGACGATGCGAAAGATTTGTGGCCGATATTGGAGCTGGTCAGCGGGGATATGAGGGACGATTACATAAAAAGCATTATCATTAGCTGCAAAAAAACACTGTCCCGCGCCGGAATCAGGATACCCCGGAAAAACCAATCACAATTTGAGCTTACCAAAACCGAGCTTAGGATACTGAAGGCTCTGGGCAGCGAAATGTCATACAAGGAGATCGCGCTGGATAACGATATCAGGGTTTCAACGGTCAAAAGCCATATCCGTTCCATTTATTCAAAGCTTGACGTGGGCAATAAAACATCCGCAGTTATAGCCGCCAGAAGCATGGGGATTATTGATTAAAGCTCCCGTGCCTGCGGAATCGTACAGGCTTTACGCCTTTGTAGGAGGGAAAAACAAAAAACGCCGAAAAGATTATCCTCAAATTATATTTGGGGGATAATCTTTTCTCTTTTTCTCACCCTTTGGGTGATGTGCTTAAATTAATATTTTGATATCATAAATACAGCAGGAAACCATGATGAAAAATATAAGAAGCGCCTACAGCGTTCCTTTGCACGTCAGATGTCGGTGGTATAATAATTTTATATTATTGAGGTGAGTCAAGTGCCGGAGAAAGCAACGAGCCTTGACGAGTTGGCGGTTCAGCTTGAAATAAGGAATAGCATGCTGGATAATCTGGAGGTTGCCGTCTTCGTAACCGATTTGGCGACAAATAGAATTGTGTATGCTAACGCGATGACGCGGCGTATGTATGGGGACAAAGAGCTTGCAGGCAGAATCTGTTGGGAGGTAAGGGATGAAGCCAAAAGATGCGGGTTCTGCCCGATACCCTATTTACTTAAAAACCCAGGCAAGGGCTATCAATGGGAATGGGCTATAGATGACAGGCACTTCCGGTTGTACGACAGCATCATTCCCTGGGAGAAAGGAAGGGTGGCGCATATGCACTGCATGGTGGAAATCACGAAACCGTTGGACTCATGATAAGGATTGCTGTTTTAGAAAGAGGAGGTTGCTTAAAATGAGTAAATGCAAGGGTAATGTAGTCATCACAATCGGAAGGTCATTCGGAAGCGGTGGAAGAGAAATCGGAAAAAAAGTCGCTGCGGAGCTGGAAATTCCATATTACGACAAGGAGTTGCTGGAGATCGCGGCAAGAGAGGCCGGAGGATATGCCGGATACTTGGAGTCGTATGATGAAAAACGGCCCAACGGATTTCTGTATTCAATGGCATTGAATCCGTACACAAGCGAGGCGGAGCCCTACACGGGAGAAGGGATGCCCCTGGATATGGTTCTTCAGGATATTCAAACCAAGGTGATTAAAGCTGTCGCGGATCAAGGTTCATGCGTTATAATCGGAAGGCGCGCCGATAAAATACTACGCCCTGATTATGATGTTTTGAGCGTGTTCATATCCGCGCCAATGGAAAAAAGAATCGACAGGGTGGCGCAGCGGAACGGGCTGTCTGAAAAAGAGAGCAAAAAGGCAGTTCAAAAAGCGGATAAGACCCGGCGCTCCTACTACAACGCCTATGGCGAAGGCGATTGGGGCGAGGCCATTAACTACAATCTATGCATAGACAGCGTAAATCTTGGCATTGACAATGCTGCGGCGCTGATTTTGGAGTATCTAAAACTGAATGGAAAGCTTGCATAGTGCGCAGATGAGACAGGGGAATCTCTCTGCACATAATAAATTGAGCGTCTTGGTTTCTTCCCATGCAGGCAGCCGCGAAACTGCTAAAGAGCAGGCCGCGGCTGCCTGTCTCTATCGGAAAATTTGATGATTAAGTTGTCGGGCGGGTTTCTGATGGTAAAATCAACCCTTAGGAATAACAGGTGCTTTTCCGTCAGAAGATAGAAATAAAACAAAAGGGGAGTTTTTATGAAAAACGAACTGGACGCAATAAAAAAAATGCACGAAGAGCAAGGCAGACAAAAGATACAGAGCATACGGCAGAAGATAGATACCACAAAATACAATATGGAGATTTCCAAGGAAATCATAGCGGAAACACCCTCTGATAAGCATGAGGAAAACTTGAAGGAAAAAAACACCAACCGAAAACACGCGATTGCGGGGCTGCGAAAAGAAATCCGGGATATTGAACAGGCCCTGGATCAGGAATAGCGGCGCTTAAAAATATATGGAGACGTGACTATGCTCACCTTTGAAGAACTGTACCGGCGATTAACGCGCGCCGCAATTGAGGATAGATTCGAGCAGGAGCTTACCGTCTTGCAGAATCAGGAGTTTGATCCCTATCACCTGGAATGCTTGTTGCACCCGCAAAAGCATTCACTCATTCATAAATTCGAGGATTGCGGCTGTTCCGCCGAGGGGATGGACAATTGTACGCAAAGATGCCCGTTTCAAGCCATGCAGGTGAAAAATGGCGGTGTGGAAATTGATGAAGGGCAATGTGTGGGGTGCAGTCAGTGCGTGGAGCAATGCCTTGCCGGAAAGGTAAAAAGCAGCCGGGATACCATCCCGGTGCTGCGGGCGGTGCGCGGTACCCGGGAAGTGGCGTATGCGCTTATTGCCCCAGCCTTCCACGGGCAGTTCAGCGCCGAAGTGACGCCTGGCAAGCTGCGCAGCGCGTTTAAAGCGTTGGGATTTGACGGAATGGTTGAGGTAGCTTTATTCGCGGATATCCTTACCCTCAAGGAGGCGCTGGAATTCGACCACAACATCCAAAGCGAGACGGACTACCAGCTTGCCAGCTGCTGCTGTCCCATGTGGATAGCGCTGATCCGCAGGGTATACCATGAATTGCTGCCCCATGTTCCTCCCGCCGTGTCGCCTATGATCGCCTGCGGCCGGGCAATTAAGCAGCTGCATCCCGGCGCATTGACTGTCTTTGTAGGCCCTTGTATTGCCAAAAAAGCCGAGGCCCGGGAAAAAGATGTGGCCGGAGCGGTGGATTTTGTGCTTACGTTTCAGGAGGTAATGGATATATTTGACTGCGCAGGGATAGATCCGGCGAAGCTGGAGGATACCGCCCGCGACCATTCCTCCCGCGCAGGCAGGATATACGCCTGCACAGGCGGGGTCAGCGAGGCCGTGGAAGCCACGCTGGACAAGCTCAATCCGCACACGGATATAAAAATCCGCACGCAGCAGGCCAATGGCATCGCCGCGTGCAAGGCTATGCTGGCGGATTTAACCGGCGGCGGCACAAATGCCAATTTCCTGGAGGGAATGGGATGCGTGGGTGGCTGCGTGGGCGGCCCCAAGGTGATGATCGATCCCCTGCTGGGCAGGGAGCATGTGCAGGAATATGGTGCCGGAGGGGCCTATCCGACGCCAATTGATAACCCTTATGTTATTGAGCTCCTAAACAGGCTTGGACTGCCTACGGTAGAGAGCCTGCTGGAGCACGGCAATATTTTCACAAGAACATTTTAGTGCCAACAGGAGGCATTTACCGCTATCTTCAAACTACATAGCCGGTCAACATAAAATCGATAAAGCGTTTTTACGTTGACCGGCTATGTAAAGGGTATTTGATTTATGCGCTCCTTTTTTTCCCGCGTTTAACCATCGGATTGCCTGTATGCCTTTAAAAGCTCGTCAAATAAAGCGATTGCTTCATTGAGGTTGAACAATAGTATATTTCGGGATATTTCCTTGAGCGTTTCGCCAGCCTTTCGGTTCCATTTTTTTGTTCCCAGGGAAGCCAAAATACTGTCCGCCTCCCTGACATCCATGTTATCCAGGGCTTCCTTTAACCTTGCAAGCTCTATCCTAAGTGCTTCCGGGTCATTTTGCTCCGCCGCCTCATCAAAGTCCTGATTATTTGAAGTGACAGCGCCTATATTCCGGAGCAGTGTTTCCAATTCACTTATAAAGCTTTCGGTGTGTTCCCGGATAAACACAGTGTCGCCCATTGATCCCGCCATTTCCAGCATTTGAGCATAATCGGAAATCTGGCTTGCCCCAATACTTGCGGAGGCGCTTTTCAGGGCGTGAACATATGTTGTATACAGCTTAATATCGCCGTTTTCCAGACATTCCCGGATATTGGCTATTTTTTGCACTCCCTCCTCATTAAATATGGAAAGCGTACTTAAATAATTATCCACAACCCCGCCTGTCATAGCGATACCGGCACCGACGTCTATCCCCTCGATTTGAATTGAAGTGTCAACGTATACCGGCTGTTCCTGCCTCGTTCCCCTAAATTTCTGCTTCTTTTCATCGGGAATCCATTTTTCCAGCATGCTGTTCAGCTTTGCCGTATCAATGGGCTTAGCCAGAAAATCATTCATCCCGTTTTGCATAAACGTTTCCTTCATTCCGGAAATCGCGTTTGCGGTCAGCGCGATAATAGGCACCCTTTGAAAATAGCCGCTTTCGTCCTCCATGGAGCGTATTTTATTTGCGGCCTCGATGCCGTCCATTTCCGGCATCATATGATCCATGAAAATAATGTCGTACCGGTTCTTTTGGGCATATTTTATGGATTCGGCGCCGCTTCGGCACACGTCAACCTGCATTTGAAAAGGCGCCATTAAACCCTCGGCAACCTTCAGGTTTGTGTTTACGTCATCCACCAATAAGATGCTTGCGGTGGGGGCGATAAAGCGAACCCGGTCTTCGCCGTTCTCGTTAAAGAGAACGTTGCTTTCCACGTCGTTCAGGATGTTGGCGATGGAAGCCGCATGCACGGGCATGGCAATTGTTCTGACATTGCGGGACTCCGGAGTCTCACCCAGCTCCATAAGCAGAACCAGCTTCGTGTTCAAGCCCAGCTGGTTGATGATAGGCCCAACGCAGTCGGACAGCAGGTATGACACGAAGATGAACGGATAGGGAAACTGTTGCAATTCCCCAAGCAGCTCCGGCAGGTTGCCGGCCACAGCGCAGCGCACGCCTAAATCATTAAGGGAGCGGGCAATGGAATCCGCGTAGATGGAACGGGGTTCATAAATCAAAACCGGCTTGTTCTCCGGTTCAGAAACGCAGGCAAACTTTTCATATGTGTTGAATCGTTGGGGAATTTTAACAGTAAAGGTGCTTCCCACTCCATATTCACTGCGGGCGTAGATATCTCCGTCCATAGCCTCGCAGAGATTTTTGGTAATGGCAAGGCCCAGGCCCGTTCCCTGGACGCCCTTGTTTTTCACCCTGTCAAACTGGGCGAAATCCCCAAACAGCTTTTCCATATCCTGTTCTTTAATACCCACCCCGCTATCTGATACCTCAATTGTCACAACGACCGTGTTTTCCGCGTCGTCTATAAGCTGGGAGGTAACGTTCAGAGAGACAAATCCCTCGTTGGTGTATTTGGCGGCATTGGTTAGGATATTCAAAAAAATCTGCCGGATCCTTGCTTCATCCCCAATGAGCCGGCCGGGGATGTTACAGTCAATATTGGCGGTGAACAGTATCGCTTTTTCCGATACCCGCATACGAGCGATGATTAATACATCGTTTATGAGGGAGCCAAACGAGTATTCAACCGGCACAATTTCCAGGCTGCCCGCCTCAATTTTGGAAAAATCCAAGATATCGTTAATAAGGGACAGCAGGTTGGAGCTGGCGTGCTTAATACTCATAACATATTCGTAAATTCCTGTTGGGACATCCTCCCGCAGGATAAGCTGGGTCATGCCTGTTATAGCGTTCATCGGCGTGCGGATTTCATGGCTCATATGGGCCAAAAACGCGCTCTTTGACCTGGAAGCCGCCTGCGCCGCCTCCTCAATCGCCTTGTGCTCCGTCATATCCCTCGATATACCGAGCATGCCGACAATTGCTCCGTCCTGGATCAGGGGCGTTTTAATGGATTCATAAAGCTTGCGTTCGCCGGACGGGAAAGTGTACCAATCCTCCGTTATTATCGTGATATTCTCATGCATCACTTTTATGTCGCCCTCTACAAAGCGATGCGCCATTTCTTCATCCACCGTAAAGATTTCCAAAGCGTTTTTGCCTACGATGTCGGCTTCCTTGCGGCCCGCAAAATTTTCAAAGCTGGAATTGCAGCTTGTATAGTTACAGTCGGTGTCCTTGCTGTACAGCAGATCGGGAATGGAGGTGAAAATCGTGGAAAGGGTGGCGGTTTTTCTTTCCAGATCCCGGCTGGACTGCCTGTTCTTCCGCAGTAAGTATACGATATATAACACGACAAAAAACAGGACAACAATAGAGAATGTAAGAAGATCGGTAAACTTGGCGGCATATTCTCTGGAGTAATCAAATACCCGGCCCGTCCATCCTCTCACGATTGCTTCCGTGTTAATATAAGGCAAGGCTTTGTCGATAATGGAGCGTAATACTACCTCGTCCTTATTGAAGCCGAACACGGAATCCATCGGTACTCCGAAGCGGATATTCGCCTTGTAACCGGGCTTCTCACGGTAATTGGTCTGAAAAAGCAATGTGTATTCCGAAGCCATGAGCAGGTCAATCTCACCTTTTTCCAAAGCGGTAAGGGCGTCCTCATGGGTGGGGTAGCGCAAGGGGGGCGCGCTGTCCGGGAACCACGCGTTGTACATATCCGCATGGCCGGTTTGGTCGATGATCCCCACAGTGCTGCGTATGACCTGGTGGCTGGCCAGCTCCGGATATTCCAGCTTCGACAAAAGCGCGTAATAGGATGAGGAATAAGGGATGCTGCTCCATATGTAATCGGATTTCCGTGCGTCGGTATACAAAAGCTGTGTCAGCATGGATACCTCGCCTGTTTTTAGCTTTTCCAGCATTTCAGGCCAAGGCGTGTTCTTTGTGGTTCCCGCCTCAAATTCGATACCTGTAAGCTGGCTTACCTCTGATAAAATGTCCACCGCAAATCCCTGGAATTCCCTGTCCTGCTCATTATAAAAGCTGACCGGGTAATTTTCATTCTCATAGGCAACGGAAACCTTGGCGTTCCGCGCCGCCAGATCGTCCAGATATGCCAGCTCCTCCTCCGAAAAAGAGTTGTGCAGCTTATACTTTGCGTATTCGCGTTCTTCCTCCTGATAAAGCTCAGACAGCTTATCGATTCCCCCCGCGAGAAGATATTTGTTGACAACAGAGATGATAGGCTGCAAATCCGGGTTCGCGGTGGAGAGGGAAACCGGGTTATGCACCAGTAAAAAAAAGTCTTTTTGGCGGATATAATTATATTCCGCAAAAATGGGGTCAACCACCGATTCGTCTACAAACGCGTCAATACTGCCGGTCTCCAGCATTTTCGCGGCGGCGGTGTATGTGGGAACGTCCACCACCTCGAAGGGGATGGGATATGTGGCCCTGATGGCGTCCGGGGTAACGGTGTCTTCCAGGAATCCGATCCGGAGCCCTGTCAGCTCCGCCTCCGTTTGAATCTCCTTGCTATTTACATTTGTAAAAAGGCTAAGCGGGTGCTCCGCTATGGAATGCGTCATATAATAGAGGGCGGAGCGTTCCGGAGTGGCTGTCAGTTCACCGGTAAAGTCCAGTGATTTCCGGTTAAGCCTGTTTATCATATCGTCCCACTCACAGAATTCCACGTTAAAGCCTATGCCGAACAAAGAGGAAAGCAGCTCACAAAAGCTGGGGGTAAAGCCCGCGTATGTGCCGTCCGGCATGACAAACGCGACCTTTGTGGTACTGCTCCCATAGGAAAAATGATCCCTAGTCTCCCTGATCGCCTCTATAGCGGCAATTTCCTCCGCCGTCACCCCAGGGATGTCTTGGTAAGATTTTATGGAATCAATATTAAAAGACTCTCTCTGAATTGCACCGCAGCTTGTAATGGATATAATTATGCTTAACAATACCGCAAAAACAAGAGTGGGTTTCATATCGCGTTGATCCCTCTATTCCTTGAATAATAGAATCCCGCTACAGCTTTATAAAGAGCGCAAGCAGGCACTGCCGGAAAACTTCGTTGTTCCCTATTGCGACGGACGGGCGGGGAGAGGAAGGTTAAACTCTTTTTGAACGGGTAAAAATATACGCGGCGCTCACAGTGGTGAGGGGAATGGCGAAAAGGAGGCCGACGCTGCCGGCTACCGCTTGCAGGATTTCCACCACAACCATTTCCCGGTTCAACAGCTCCATCACCGAGTTGCTATATACGATGAGGAGGAGAAGAAGGGACATGGAGCTGCCTATATAAGCCAAAATCAAGGTGTTTGTCATGGTTCCCAAGATATCCCGGCCTATATTGAAGCCGGAGCGCACAAGGGAAGCAAATGTGGAATCCGGTGAAGTAGCCGTAATTTCGCTGAGGGAGGCGGCCATGGAGACGGAAACATCCAATATCGCCCCTAATGCGCCGATGAGGATACCGGAAAAAATAATCGCCTTGAGATCAATCGGGTGAGCGGGGTTAATATATATCAAGAAGGCGGACTCGTCGTTCACATAGCCGGTGAGCTTGAGGATGTTGTCCATAAAGAGCACCAGCGCCGCGGACACCAGCAGTCCTCCCAGGCAGCCAATGGCGGCGGAGAGGGATTTGCTGTTCAGCCCGTTGACCAGGGCAAGGGTCATGGCTACTATGTAGGTGCAGACAATCAGTGAGGAAATATAAATATTGTGCCCGGACAGGATGGAGGGGATGAGCACCGCAAAGATGGCGATACAGGTGCAGCAAAGGGAGATGACGGTATTCACGCCCTGTTTGCCGCCATACAGGATCAGCAACGCCAAAAAACCGGCGGCAAGGGCCAGAAGGGGGCCGGTGCGGTCATATTCCTGGAGAAGCCACATGCCCTCTCCGGTGAGCGCGTCCTTGTTATACACCATGGTGATGCGGTCGCCCTCCTGAACCTGCCGCATGGGGATGGCGGCGAAGGGGTCGTCTAACTGGCGGGCGCCGAGGCTGGAGCCCTTTCGGGGGCCATCGGTTATCGTGGCCTCGAAATAGATAATAACGGTGGCATAGGTGTCGTTGTCCACCTGCATGGGCCGCTCATCCCTGGCCAAAATGCGGTCTACCCTGGCGGTGACCACCTCGGCGCGTTCCCCGGCGTCATACACAAACGCATCCTTGGTGGCCAGGGTGTTCCCCAGCCATAAGAATAACGCCGACAGCAGGATGGTGGCAAAATACCCCCGATTCCGCCGGAAAATACACGGCCATCCGGCCAATAAACGTTCCTTCACAGGTAATCCCTTTCCCCGCTTCTCAAATTCCCCCCCCAGAGGATGCCGGCGGGCGGCAATGGGGAACGAAAATCCGCGGCCACAGGCCGCGGATTTCTGAAGCGTTTGCGCTTCCAAATCGTGCCTATAGTTTAGCATACTAAACGGATTTAGTCAATATTGAGCTGGTTTGCGGTGCGTGCCGCATACGGGCTATTGAGGCGGATTTTTCCCTTAACAGCCCCGTTGCCTTAAGCCGGATATCATATTCGCATAGGTTTTCGGCATGTCAAAGCCCTTGTAATCCTTCCGTTTCAGGCCGATGGCGTCTCCGTAGGAGACACCCCTGCGCCCTTAAAATCTCCCCAGATTGCGGAGGATGTGCTGACCAATCCGTCGTTCTCCCCCTCCGGCAGCCGGATGAGCTGGAAGGGCAACCCCAACAGGGAGCCGCTGAACAGGCTTTTCATGCCATGTGGCTTTGATAGGCTGTCGAACAGCCTGGCCCCAAAGCAAAAGAAGCCGTCGGGAAGCAGCCGGCATCCCGGATGTGGACTCGGCTGCGGTTTGGCTTTCATGGGTGGCGCCAACATTGGCTAGGGCGTGTCACCACGAACCCGGAAGAAAGCTTCTCCAGGTTTTTTTGATATTCTTCCGCTTTTCAGATTTCGACGTGAATTTATAGCAATGGCAACAGTTAACCGGAATGCCTGACAACCTTAGTTGCCACCAAATACAGCAAAGAAGTGATTCTATTTTCCCGGTTATTTTCTACCCTTGCTGTAGTACCGCATTTATTACGATATACTCCACTAATTTACTCGACTGATATCAAGAATACTTTAATGGATAATTAACGATTCACTACAATAAGGTATATCATGGCAGCGGCTCGTCAATTTTGCGGGGAACGACAGGACAAAGCGGCTAAAGAAAAATAACCGCTAAAGAGATAAAACCTCAAGTCTGTAGCAATTCCTTCAGTGCCGTTATAAGACCGGGAAGCTTTTCAAAATCAAACCGCTCAATCGCATGTGACATATTTTGCAGCAGCCCGTCCGCTTGCTGTCCGTACGTGCTTTTTAAAAGGGGCGAGAGAATTTCGAGGGCAAGCGCGCTGTCATAATAATCAGCCGCCGCCTCAATTTCGGGCAGAATATCCAGGAGCTGCGCATTATTGCCGGCGGGTCTCTCCATATCCTTATTTTGGTCTAATAAATCCATCGCTGATTCAAAAAAGCCGGTAAGCTCGGTGATAAAAGCGGGATGAAGGGCTAAACAGTCTTTATGCTTTCCGGCTTTCGATAGTCTTTCCAGCTCAAGCGCGGCCTCCCCAAGCCCGTAGGCTCCGATGTTATTCAAAACTCCCTTTATCCCATGCACCTCAATCGCATAGTTTGGCAGGTCAATCTCAATGAGCTTGTTCAGGCGGGCAATGTTTTCAGGCAGCAGACGGATGGTAAGCGCAAAAATGTTTTCATAAGTCTCGGTTGACCCGCCGACGACGTGCAAAGCCTTGTCCACCGATAGCCCGCCTATTGCGCTGAGCTTTTTGATAAGACCGCTATCATTTTCTGTCCGTACCGGGCCGGCATCGGTCTTTTTTCTTTTTTCCTTGGGTATCCATTTTTCAACAGTCGCGTATAGCTTTGCGGTCTCTATGGGTTTTGCCAGAAAACCGTTCATGCCGTTTTGAATAAAAAATTCACTGACGCCTGAAACGGCGTTAGCCGTGAGCGCGATAATGGGTACCGTTTTAAAATAATCGCCCTCCATTGCCCTGATACGCTCCGTAGCCTCAATGCCGTCCATTTCCGGCATCATGTGATCCATAAATATCAGATCGTATTTGTTGGTTGCCGTCATCTCAACTGCTTTCCAGCCGCTTTTGCATAGGTCAATCCGCATTGCGTAGGGCGACAGCAACCCCTCGGTAACCTTCAGGTTTGCCGTGACATCGTCCACAACGAGTACTCTTGCCTCCGGCGCTGTAAAGCTAACGGTCACCGTGCGGGGCCCTATATCCTCGTAAACGCCGTTGAGGATGTTCGCAATTGGAAGCGCGTACGCCGGCAGAAGAAGCACCCTTGCGTCCTTTGGAGTGAAAGACTCCGATACGTCGGATAGGAGCACCAGCTCCGGCGGTTTTTCCATTTTTTCCAGGATAGGCTTTATGCTGCCGTATACAAATGAGGATACAAATAAGTAAGGGCTTTTTTCAATGTTATCAAGCAGCGACGGCACATTATTGACGATTTTGCAGCGAACCCCCAATTTGTCAAGGGAATACGCCATGGAATCCCGATAGGTCTGCCGCGTCTCATAAAGAAGGACAGACTTTCCGGTAGGGTTGTCCACGATAGCAAAGGGCTTGCGGTCTGCGATTTTCTGGGGTAATGTAACATGGAATGCACTGCCTTTTCCATATTCGCTTTGCGCCGTGACGTCGCCGCCCATCGCGCGGCAAAGGCTCCGGGCGATCGCAAGCCCAAGCCCGGTGCCTTCTATCCCCTTATTTTTCATGGAGTCAAGCTGTACGAAATCCCCGAAAAGCTTCCCAAAATCTTCATCCTTGATGCCAATGCCACTGTCTGAAACAGTTATCGCGAGCGTTACGGTATCGGTATCGAAGGCGCAGTCTATCGTTAGGGAAATAAAGCCTTCGTTTGTATATTTAACGGCGTTGCTCAGAAGATTCAGCAGCACCTGCCTGATTCTGACCTCGTCGCCCGCAAGCGAGGCGGGAATATTACAGTCGATATCTACGGCGAACTGGATGGGCTTTTCAATCAGCCTCATTCGTATGATGTTGATTACATCGTTTATGAGGGAGGGAAACGAATAATCCGTCTCTATGATTTCCAGAGTACCGGATTCGATTTTGGAAAAATCCAATATGTCGTTAATGATCGCCAAAAGGTTTGAGCCCGCGTTTTGGATACCGATTGCGTTCTCATAGATATCCTGCGGAAGCTCCCTCCGCAAGACCAGCTCGCTCATGCCTATAATCGCGTTCATCGGAGTGCGTATTTCATGACTCATTCTTGCCAAAAAGTCACTTTTGGCTCTTGACGCGGACTCCGCAAGGTCTTTCAATTCCAGCAGATTCTTATTCTTTTCGTTGATTTCGTCGACCATCCGCGATATTTGACGGTAATTGCTGACATCGGTCAGGGTGATGATGAAGCCCGCGAATTGCCCGCGTTCCAGGATGATATCCTTGGACATCAGATAATGGCGCGGCTCGTCGTCACGCCCGACTGTTATTTCCGCGTTGTGGACTTCCTTGGCGGGAATACCGAACATGTCATACGCATCCGGGGGGGCTTGTTCCGTGGTTACGGATTTGAGAAAACATATAACGTCTTCAAAAACGGTTCCGTCAAGCTCCAGCGCAATTGTGGGAAACGCTTTTTTAAACGCGGGATTTGCGTTTGTGACGCGTCCGGCGGCGTCAACAACAAGAATGGAATCTGTCAGTGACGCGAACAGGTTGGTGAAAACGGTTGCGTTGACGTCAAACAGTCCGAACCTGATGGAATAGACAGCGAAGACAACGAACATTCCTAAAAACGCGAAAGGCGTAATATCAAAGCCGAAATTTAGAATATTAAAGGTGTACAGTATATTCAGCACGATGGGTATGGATATCCCCAGTCCGATAAAGGCAAGCGCAGGCATTTTTCGAATATTTTTTATAATATATCTGAATAGGACAATCACCGAAATCAACAACGAGGAATACGAAATAACAGCGTGTAATGGAAACAGCCTGCCCACCAGCGGATATGTTCCGTCATAGCCGCTGATTAATCCATGATGCCATGGATTTGTCAGTAATATTAAAAGGTCAAGCGCCGGCAGGATGGTAAGTATACGTGCGGTCAAGCGGGACTGCGCAAACCTTGATTCAGTAAAATACAGCAGATAGCGCAACATGACATGCGGAAGAATACACACGAAGATCATTACCACCGGATAAAGCTGTATGTAAAGCTCCTCGCTTAAAAGTATATTGATGCCGTTTAAAAGCGCCCAGATTGACAATGTCATACCCATTGTAAAAAACAGGTTAAGGTACGTGCCGCGTTTTCCACGGAACCAAATCCCGAATACCAGATAAATATCAACATAAAACAGCGCTACGGAAAAAAGAAAAACCGTTATCTTAACTATCATCTCTCTACCCGCCCGTCATAACCTGTTGGATATTCGCTCTATACCGCTTTTTCACGCCTTTGCCATCGCATATCAAAAACCCTATCAATAATATACCGCATCATAGCCAATAATACAAGGCTTTCCATCAATCCCCCCGGAACCGGCCCCGGTAGATGGAATAGCAAAAAGCAAGGGCTGCCGCACAGCGATCCCCTTGGATCATGTGCAGCAGCCCTCTTCATTGCCAATCCGCTTCGTCAGGTAATGATAAAATTACCGCTCTTTTCTGGACATTGCCGCCGGAATACAGCCCAAAGCCATCAGCCCGATGCCAATGGGCAGCATCATTGACGGAGCGCCGGTATTGGGGGAGTTGGTGGTGTTGTCGGTATTGTTGGCAATAGGTTCTTTCGCAATATCGGTATCGTTAGTATCATTGTCCGTATCCGTATCCGTGTCCGTGTCGTTATTCGTGTCGTCTGTTGAAATCATCGCGTTGTCACCCAGCACGGCGGGACTATTGCTGATGTCGGAGGTTTTGGTGCCCTCCACACTGGAGCGCATGATATTCAGCTCCTGCTGTGGCGGCTGGATGGGCTGTGAACGCACCCTGAACTCGCTCAGGTAGATTTCCGCCTCATCCACAATGTCGTCCTCCGCCGCAAAGGCGGTCATCTGCGTACCCACCACCAGGGCAGCCACAATCACCCCGGTCATTACTCGCTTCATGTTCTTGTCCATTTCTTTCACCTTCCAATTAAATGTAATTGTAATGCCATAATAACATAACCTTATTGGAAGAATTTATACATTCATGTCAGAGGAATTTTCTTCCACGGATGGCAAGCCTATTTTAAAATCGTATAATATTCACCCATCGGATTATACTAGATTTTACTTGGGGGGATTGTAATGGCTACTACTGTTCTTCGTACAATTATATTATATATTTGCATTGTGTTTTCCATGCGGGTCATGGGTAAGCGTCAGCTGGGCGAGCTTCAGCCAAGTGAATTGGTGGTGACCTTGCTGATCTCCAATATTGCCACTCTGTCCATTGAGGATACCAATGTACCCCTGTTGGGCAGTATTCTGCCCATTTTTATATTGGTGAGCTGCGAGGTACTGGTTTCCTTCCTCATTCTGAAAAGCAATACCCTGCGTAAAATCATCTCGGGAAACCCCCGCATTGTCATCCGTAATGGCACCATTGACCAAAAGGAGCTTAAAAACCTGCGCTGGTCCGTTGACGACCTTACCGATCAGCTGCGCAGCAACAATATTTTCGATATCTCCGAGGTGGACTTCGCATTGGTGGAAACCTCCGGCGCACTGACCTCCTACCTTAAATTCAACAAACGGCCCGTCACCGTGGAAATGCTTCAGATTCCCCAGGACGGCGTGCCCGACGCGCCGCCTGTCACTGTTATCAGCGACGGAGAGCTTGTGAAGGACGCCCTGGTCTTTTGCAACCTTAATCAGGAATGGCTGGACAACCTGCTGCGCAGCCGGAAGCTGACCATTCAGGATATATTCCTGCTGACTGTTGACCGGAGGGCCGGTTACCACCTGGTGGAAAAGGAGGCGAAAAGAAAGTGAAGCGCATCTTTATCGCATTGGGACTGCTGGCCTTCAATATTATATTTTGCGGATATTCCCTGTTTAAGGTTACCCAAATTCACACGCAGATGACCATGCACCTGGATGAGATCGTTCAGGCGGCCGAGGAGGAAAACGACCTGCTGCTGGAACACCATATCGAGGATCTTCAGACCTACTGGATAAGCGCCGAGGATACACTGCTCCACTTCGTCCGTCACAACAGCGTCGACATCATCTCCGGACATATGGCACAGCTTGAGCCGCTGGCCCAATACAAAAACTACGGCGAGCTGCTTCGGGAGGTCAGTGTTATCCGCTGGCAGATACAGCATACCTGGCAGTCGGAATGGCCAACCCTCGACAACCTGCTGTAGCCCCCATGATTTTGCTTTGCTTTCTCGGTGAAGTTGATGTATAATGCTGGAAGATGGCATCAACCTTATGAGGCAAGGTGATAAAATGAGAAAGCTCCGGTTTATTTTATTCGCGTTGATTAGCAGCGTCCTCTTAATGGGAGCGGTGGAAGCCCCTGTCTCCCCCAGTAAAAGCTTCTATGTAAGCGATTACGCCAATGTGATTTTCCGCGAGCACCGGGAACAAATATCCCGGCTGGCGGCGGAATTGGAACGCGCCACCGGCGTCCAGACGGTGGTGCTTACGGTTGAAAACATAAGCGGCATGGAAATCGAAGCCTACGCGCAGGCCATTATGGATGGCTGGGATGTGGGCGGCGCCACGGACGAGGGGGTTGTGCTTCTCTATTGTGACCAGCCCTCACAGGTTTATATTTTGGTGGGCAGCGGCTTGCGGAGCGCTCTGACCGCCGTCCAGTCGGAGGAGATTCAGTCCGGAACCATTGCCCCCTTTCTTGCGAAGCGCAACTATTCCACCGGTATTATAAGCGGTTATAAGCTGATGCTGGGGTACATCTATACCGGTTACGGCATCCCCCCCGGCGAGGAGCTGTTGGCAATACCGGAGGAGGCCGGGGAGAGCGGCGGTATATCCAAAATGTTCCTGGTTTTTATCGTGGTCGCATTGCTGGCCGCCCTGCGCGGTATGCGCGTAAGCCGCAAATACCGTCAAAAGTATTTCTACCGCCACAAATATAAACGCCGGAGTTTTACCGCCAGGCACAATCAATACGATGCAAGCCGCCCCCCTATCCCTGATAACGGCACCGTCCGCCGTGAGGGCTTTATCATCTACCGGGATCCTCCCGCGGACATGCAGGATCGCGAGGGCAACGAAGAATAGGAGGAGCCGGGTTTGCGCCTTGACATCAACACGGACATCCGTTACTTAAAGGGCGTGGGAGAAAAACGCGCCGCCGGATATCAAAAGCTGCGGATTAAGACTGTAGGGGATCTGTTGTACCACTTCCCCCGGGATTATCTGGATTTCAGCGCGCCCCTGCCAATATCCGAGGCTCCCCTTCAGGAGCTGTGCGCCGTAAAGGCACGGCTGGTATCCAAGGGCAATGAGCAGCGTATCCGCGCCGGACTCTCAGTTTTCAAGCTGCTGGCGGAGGATGACAGCGGCAACATGCAGGTGACCCTGTTTAACACAAAATACACCGTGGCCGGGATGGAGCCGGATCGCGAATACTTTTTCTACGGCCGCATGGAGGGAACGCTTCTCCGGCGTGAGATGACGGCCCCGACCATCTATCCCGCGGCGGCGGAGCATTCCATCCTTCCTATTTATCCCCAAACGGCCGGTATCACCTCCCGGATGATCGGCAGGCATATTGCCGAAGCGCTGGAACAGCTTCCGGTTCTCACCGACCCGCTCCCTCCCGGGCTGCGGGAAGCCCGAAGCCTTCCTCCGCTGGATGAAGCGCTGCGGGCGATTCACCTCCCCGCCAGCCTGGGGGCCGCCAAGCGCGCCCGGAACCGCTTCATTTTTGAGGAGCTGCTGGTTCTCTCCCTGGCGCTGTCCACCCTCCATGCGGAACAGGCTACCCATGTGATCGAGCCCATGCTCCCCGTCAACCTGGATCCTTTTTACCGGGGACTGCCTTTTGCCCCCACCGCCGCCCAGCTCCGCTGCATAAAGGAAGCTACAGGCGATATGTGCGGAGCCACCCCCATGAACCGCCTTATCCAGGGGGATGTAGGCTCCGGAAAGACGCTGGTAGTCGCCGCCTGCGTCTATTTTTCGTTTCTGAACGGCTGCCAATCCGCGGTGATGGTTCCCACCGAAATACTGGCCGAGCAGCATTTTTCCACCTTGAGCGGCATGCTGGGGCACCTTGGCGTGGGCTGCGCGTTGCTCACCGGCTCCACCAAGGCGGCGGAAAAACGGCGGATTCTGGCCGGATTAGGGGACGGAACCATTCATTTGTGCATTGGCACCCACGCTCTTCTGTCCGCCGGGGTGCAGTTTGCCGGCTTATCCCTGGTGGTCACCGATGAACAGCACCGGTTCGGCGTGGCGCAGCGGGCCAAGCTCTCCCAAAAAAGTGAGGGATGCCATGTTATGGTGCTTTCCGCCACCCCCATTCCCCGCACCCTGTCCCTGATTATCTACGGCGATCTCAGGCTGTCCACCATTGACGAGCTGCCTCCCGGGCGGCAGCCGGTTGCCACCTATGTGATAAGCGGCTCCAAGCGCGCACGGGCGCTGAACTTCATTAAGCGGGCCCTGGATCAGGGACAGCAGGCCTATATCGTCTGCCCCCTCATTGAGCAGGGGGAGGCGGACACCGGCCTGAAGCCCGCCGCCGACTACGCCCTATGGCTCTCCCGGAAGGATCTGAAGGGTTACCGGGTGGGGTTGCTCCATGGCCGGATGAAGCCCGGCGAAAAGGAAGCCGCCATGCGCCGCTTTCAGTCGGGTGAAATCCAGGTGCTGGTATCCACCACTGTGGTGGAGGTGGGGGTGGACGTCCCCAACGCCACCATTATCCTCATCGAAAACGCGGAGCGCTTTGGCCTTAGCCAGCTCCACCAGCTTCGTGGCAGGGTGGGCCGCGGAGTCCACCAGTCCCACTGCATTTTAATCAGCGACTACCGGAGCGGAGTCACACGGCAGCGCCTGGAAACCATGAAAAAAACAAACGACGGCTTTGCTGTGGCGGAATTTGATCTAAAGCTCCGGGGTCCGGGCGATTTTTTTGGATACCGGCAGCACGGTCTGCCCGAGCTCAAGGTTGCCAGTCTGGCCGACGACCTGGAGGTAATGCAGTCCGCCCAAGAATGCGCGGCAGCCATCCTGTCCCGTGACCCCACCCTGTCCCAACCGGAAACCGCAGCCTTGTCCATGGCTGTGGGAGCGATGATCCGTGCTGTGGGCGAGCGGCCCAACTAGAAAGCAGCATTTAATGGACAAAAAGCACCCGGTCAGAAATCAGACCGGGTGCTTCTGTGCGCCGATATGCCAGGGCCACTGCTTTGTTAATTACGTTATAAGAAAGTCATAAGGAGTTTTCTGATACACAAAATAGTTGATCCAGTTGGAGTAAAGCAAATGGGAGTGGGAACGCCAGCGCTTCATTGGCGGATTGGCGGGGTTATCGTTCAAAAAATAATTCTGTGGCAGGGAAATAGGCAGTCCGGCATCCAAATCGCGGAAATATTCCTGTGCCAGAGTATCCCTTTCATATTCCGAGTGGCCGGTGATAAAAAAGTTCTTGCCGTCCCGGCTTGCTGCAATATACACACCGGCTTGGGGGGAGGTGCTGAGCACCTCCAGCTCGGGTACCGCCGCAATGTCCTCCTCCCGAACCTCGGTATGCCTGGAATGGGGAGCGTAAAACACATCGTCAAAGCCATAGAGCAGGTGGTGACTTTTGTTTATGGGCGTGTGCTGAAACACGCCGAACATTTTCTCCTTCAGCGGATATTTGGGGACGCCGTAGTGGTAATACAGCGCCGCCTGCGCCCCCCAGCAAATGTGAAAGGTGGAAAACACGTTGGTTTTAGACCACTCCATGATTCGGCTGATTTCACTCCAATAGTCAACGGATTCAAAGGACATCTGTTCCACCGGTGCGCCTGTAATAATCAGGCCGTCGAATTTCTGATCCTTCACATCCTCAAACGTCTTGTAGAATTTCAGCAAATGCTCCTGGGATGTGTTTCGGGATGTATAGGTAGCTGTTTGCAGCAGTTCAATTTCTAATTGTATCGGGGTATTTCCCAGCATGCGCAATAGCTGGGTCTCTGTTTCAATCTTTTTCGGCATTAAATTAAGGATGGCGATTCTCAGCGGCCGGATATCCTGCTCCGTGGCGCGATGCTCGTCCATAATAAATATATTCTCTTTGTGAAGCACCTGCCAGGCAGGCAGATCATTGGGAATTTTAATAGGCACTGGCGTTCACCCCATATGGCATAATAGATTGTCGTCGCTCTATTATAGCAGGAATCCCACCAAAGGTAAATATAAAAAAGCCAAAAAGTCCACAAACTGTGGAATATTTAGGCTTGTTTGTGCTCGAATCAGGTGCAATTTCAGTGAAACTCAAAGAGGATTTGACATTTGGTTGTCATTTTGGTATGACGATTGCCAACAATTAGGGATGGAGTGAAAGCGTGAAGATTTTTTCTTGCTAATCGGGGAGACGGCGGTTTCGCCGCTAATGTGCTTTCTTCACAAATCGCTCTCTAATCTTTTATGCGTTCGCCTCAAAAATAATGATTTGCTGTATTGACAAAGCAATTCACTTATGATAGAATATCTTACGTTGGTCGGGTGACCAAGAAGGCAGTTATCATTTGCTTCTAGGTATGCAGCTATGGCGGAATCGGCAGACGCGCTAGCTAGATTCAGCTAATGCCACATTAGGGATAGACAGCTATTTTTTGATAGAATCAGGTTTACGCCTGTTTTTATACCAGTGGATTAAGCGATATGCTCCACCTCGGGTTCGGTTTCTTGCCCGTGTAAAAATTGTAAGGAACTATGTACGCGGATATGGCGGAATCGGCAGACGCGCTAGATTCAGGTTCTAGCGCGCCAAAATGGTAACAATTTAATATGCGGCTATGGCGGAATCGGCAGACGCGCCAGATTCAGGTTCTGGTCAAGGCAACTTGGTGGAGGTTCAAGTCCTCTTAGCCGCACCACAAAAACCCCATTATTATGCGATATTTTGGGGTTTTTCTTTTTGCCAAAAAGCCCCCTGTAAGCAATATGCTGTAATTCAGTAAAGATAGTCCCTATACAAATTTGGCGCTCACATGGCACTAGATTTTTCGCATGATTTTATCAGAATTTCCGTTTTGCCAACAGTTTGCCAACAATTTTACGATTTTTTTGCAAAGTTTTTGCAGTAGGGCATTTATACAGGTTTGCTTAAAGGGTTTGGCAACACCTTGCTGGCTGTTTGTGCAGTAGATATTTTATTGGTGTAGCTGGTATGAGTGTAACGGTTTGTTGTTTGGATATCCGCATGTCCTAAGTAATCTTGTATGTCCCGTTGTTGAGCGCCATTGTTAAAGAGAATGGACGCGCAACTGTGCCTTAAATCATGGAACCGGATCTCTTTGAGGCCGTTTTTTTGAAGTTTTAGCTTGAAATGCTCACAGACATAATCGAGTTTGATCCAGTCCCCTAATTCATTGACACAGATAAAATTTTCATACAGAGTATTGTATCCCTTTTTCAATCTTCGCTTGTTTCTCTTTTGGCGCTCTTTATGCCACAACAAAACATCTTCGACTTCTGGAGGCAATGGCATAGTGCGGTAACTGGCCCGACTTTTCATTTCCTTCTTGATTTTTTGCTGAACAGGCTTGCCCTTTTCTTTGTGCTTATATGCGACCTGCTTAATCGTGATGGACTTATTGACGAAATTGATCGCGTTCCATTCAAGCCCAATAATCTCACTTTTTCTAAGGCCACAGTAGATTGCAATAACGACTACCACAAATAATGGATCATCGGATAATGCGGTAAACAGCGAATCGACCTCCCCCTCAGAATACACATCAGAGATGAATGTTTCTTTACGGGGCTTTTTTACAAAGTAGGACGGATTGTGCTTAATATAGCCTTTTTGCACCGCATAATCAAGGGCTTGCCGGATGTAGGTGTGATAATGGGCTATGGTGGCCGCAGACACACCCTCTCCGTCATTATGAGCCAGAGAGTAAAATTCAGAGATATCATCATCAGTCAATTCGGACACGATGGTTTGTTCCTCGCGGAAAAATGGCTCGATTCTCCCCAATACAGTTTGCTCGTAATTGATGTACGACGACACTTGCAGGCTGGCTTTTTTAACCTTTAGCCATTCTATGAGAACATCAGCGAAATAAACTGCATCGGTGGATTTACCCTTGTTTTCAGATTTAGTGGTTGAAGCTCTGGAAATTACTGCCGTTTTCTCATATCCCTCATTTGACGGAGATAGATAATTCCACGGTTCAAGGCGCAACCCCCAATGGTTTATGATGTCCGTTTCCATTGCTTCTGCTTTTTTCTTGTTACCACGGTTCGATAATTTGGTATCAACCCATTTTTGCCGCCTAATTCCTTTTACCGGCGTCTCAGTATCAGGAGTGTTATCACCTTCTCTTTTCGCATAATAGATCAAACAATATTGCCATGTTCCCCGCTTGGGATATAGATTTGCTGTCATTGTTAACTCCTTTCTGACAGCACAGATTAACCTATCATTAACACTAGAATTATATCATACTAATCTGTGCTATTCAAGAAAATCCGTATTGATATGCGGATTTATGTATCATTGTTTATCAAGTATTCGATAACATTTACTTTTGCTATAACAATTTTCCGCCCCACTTTTACATGAGAAATTGCATTTGTGTTGATTAGTTCATATGCCAAATTTTTGCCAATCCCCAACATTTGTTGCAAATCCTTTACCGTCAGCGCGTCAGGGTAGTCTTTAAACATTTTGTTATACATTTTTGCGCCAGACATAATGACCCTCCTAGCACCCCGCTGAAATAAACGCTTCCAACTCCCTGCCAAGCACAAACAGCGCGTCGAACAGGTCGATCACGCTGCCGTACTGTGACAGCTTCACCTCGGAATAGGCGTAAGCGGCGGCTTCGCGCCTGCCGAGGCCCACATTCAGGTAGACTTTGGAGCGCAGGACAGGCGTGTAACCCGCCGCCGCCAGCCGGTTGTATTCAGTCAGCCGCAACGGGCGGTAAAATCGTAATGTGTAACAGTCTTGCGCGATTTCAATGGTAAATACCACCGAGCCCGTGCGCTCAAAGATGTGGTTTTCCAAAACGGCGATAAAGTACCGGGCTTTTGTGAGGGCGAGGCCCTGCCGCTGCCGGTCGCCGTCGCTCAATACCCGTTGCGGCACAAGGTACTCACGTTTTTCCAGTTCCCCGGATAGTAAGGTATACAGTTTCGGTATCATCACGTTATTGCTTTTCATGGCCCTTTTTCCCTCCATTTGTCGATTGTTCGGGTCGATACCATTCAAGGCTCACCGGCAGCAGCTTTAGCCCTAAGCAGGATGCGAATATGTCCATAAAGTAAAAAAGACGCTCTAAAGCGTCCTGCGTGTCGTCGGCCGGCGCGGAAAGCGTCATTGATCCGTACATACAGCACACGCCGTCCCTGCGGTCAATGCCGCCGATAAAAAGCCGCTTCATCCGGTTATCCATATTGTTATTGAACAGATTGGATTGGTTAAACCGTATGACGCTGTATCGGGGCAGGGCTTCGCGGTATCTCTTTTCGTCCAGCGGGTAGTACCCGTCGTACATGGCCGAGCCCCGGGCGACGGCCTCCACCAGTATCACCGGCGCGCGTTTTTGGCAGAGCGCCTTTGGGATAATGCGGACGCTCCGCATGGCCGTCGTGTCCTGTATATCAAAAGCCAGTTTACTCGCAAGCGAATCGTAGAGTGAAACAAAAAGCTCGTTGTTCATACTAAATAACCGGGCGGGGAGCATATCACTATGTCCCCGCCCTTTTCCTTTCCTTGACGTATTAAGGCCGTTACCAAATGCTGGCGGTAGCCTTTTTGATGATTTTGCGGACAGAGCCGGTGGGAACCCCGTCGTAAATGCCGCGCACCACGAATTTCACATAGTCCCCCACACCCATTATGTCCATGACATTATTGGAATTGATGGGACAGCGAACCTCCAAAGGCACGCCGTTTACGCGGACAAAGTAGGCGGTTTCGGAAAAGCCGGTGATGTTGCCGGTGTAGGTGTTCCCCGTCCGAAGCTCGGTGTGGGGGATATCCTCCGCCCCCCTTATGCTGACCTCCATGTGCGTCACTTCGCCGCTTACGGGATCGCGCTCCAGCGCCACGACCCTGACCTGCTTTTCATCACCGACGTCCGCAAATTCGCGGATATCGTTGACCCACAGGCTGGAGGCCGCGCTGCGGCGGATGTAGGTCTGGTATCCGTAGACCTCGACAAGCATCGAGGCCCGGAACACCTGGAGAATCCGCGCGGTAACAAGCGAATCCAGACGGACACGGTAATCGTCACCCTGCCGCGCGTTAAGAATGGTTTCGCGGCGCAGCAGCATGGCGGCTCGGCGGCTTGCCCCGGCGATACGGTTTTTGGCGTCCACGCCGCGCACCATGCAGTCGATTTTCGCGCCCAGCATGGAGTCAATCGTCCGTGCGGCCTCACCCGCGTCAACTTCATCCGGGTTCAGATCCATTCCCATTTCGGAGAACGGAATCAGCACCTTTACCGTTCCCACATAAAAAATGACACGGGGCAGGGAGTCCCCGTCCGTGTCGATCCCGTCAATGGTGGCGGTCAGGATGCGCCTGGCGTTGCGCGCGCCGGTGAGGATGCTCAAATCGTGCTGCCCGCGGTCGCCCTGCTCGTAAATGACGCGGCCCTGGCTGTCAAGGCCGCGCTCACGGCGTTCGCGGCGCGGTGCGGCGGTCACTTCATCAGCATTTTGCGGTGAAAAGCCGTCCGGTTCATCCAGTCCCGGTTCTTCGCCGCCCATGCCGTTTTCGGTTCCCTCCGGCTCATTGCCGGCAGGCTGTTCATCATCAGGAACGTCCTGCGGCTGTTCCTCCTCCGGTTTTTTACGGCGGCGCTTTGCTTTATCCGTCCCTTTTTCCGACGCTTCATCACGAATACCACCTTCCTCTACATTCATGCCGTCGGGATTTTCAGGCGCGATAAGCGCGCTGCCGTCCTGCCCGGATTCGGGGGTAGTGTTTTCCATGTTCTCCATTTCCATTCCAAAGTCCATGTCCTGCATAAAAAGTACCTCCCTAAGTTTAAATATTGGGGTTGCCGATCTTCTTGATGGTCGGGCCGGTATAATCGGCGTCCGGCCCCTGCGGGCTGTTGTCTGTTACATTGCGCACCACCTCCTTTCCGTGGGATTTCGCGGCGGAAGCGGGCGCATGGGTTTGGAGTGGAATGGAATAGTGATTAGGGGCGGCTCCCATTGTTTCGGAAGCGTTCCCTTGAGGTGGGCTGTAAATTGGTTCTGCCGGATACTGCGGTACTTCCTTTAAGCCCTTGATTACAACGGGCTTAAATTTGCCGCTTTCCGGGTTGCGGGTGTAGTCAAATTTCTCTATCTCCAACATCTGCTGGCCCCGCAGCATGATAAGCATGTTTTTAGGTTCCATGCGCAGGACTTCATCCATCGTGAGCAGCTTGCGGCGTCCGGTTCCCTCGCTGTGCCGGAAATTCGGCTGGAGCATGTCGGGCAGGAATACATTCTTTTGCTTCATCACCGTGTCGGCGTAGATCGTGACCTCGCCGCTCCGCTCGCTGACATACTCCGCGGACACGGGATCATTGCTTAAATAAAAAAGCGCGCGCCTGTCGAAAGGCAGACACGCGCGCAAAAAGAATATTGAAAATATTTGTAAAAGCTATAACGAATATATATAATCCTGTCGAATAAAAAATCGCCGCGATCCCGTTAGTCAGGATCGCGGCGCGATTTTTATAGTATGTATTTAACTTTATATGTATTGAAGTGTATAGATGCTTAGTACACCGTTTCCATTTCAATTTTTACTTCCCCCTGTTTTAACGCAAATATCCACATAAAATTCATACCATAATATAAATTTTAGTGTGATATATGGAAAATAAAGGAGGAATTATGGGGTTATTAGGGGCTTTTTGGGGGCTGTTTTGGGGCTAAACAGGGGCTTTTATCGTAAAATACAACAAAAAAACAGCCAGTCTGGCTGTTTTTAAGGTTTTGTATGATTTTATGTATGAATATAAAGTTACTTCCCGAATTATGAAGACATTTTGTAACCGAATCCTCTCACATTTTTAATAACGCGGTTTTCATCTTTATCGCTGGATATTTTTTTCCGTAGCTTTTTTATCGCGCTTTTAATCGCTTGAATATATGATTCGTTGTACTTTTCCTTCCATACTTGGAGATATATCTGCTCATAAGATAATGCCCGATCAAGATTGCTCATAAAGTAATGGAGCAAATCAAATTCAAGTCCAGTCAATTTGATCTTCGCATCATTAACAAAGGTTTTGCGCTGTGAAAGCGAAATCAAAATCCCACCGCATGAAAGTATATTGGATGGCGTCTTTTGTTTATTTGCTGCGCGTTGATAACTATTGACCGCCGCAATTACTCCGTTTATGTTTTTTTCAGGATTATCGCAATATTGTGCGTAAAAATCGGCGCCATTGGTTAACGCCTCATGGTGTTCATCTTCACTATAATTGGATGTGGCAATTAAAATGGGAGCGCCGGTTACTTCGTTCAAAATCGCTAACTGCGGCATAAAGTCTATGTCGTCTGCGGCAATATCAATAAAATATAAGTATTGGGTTCGTGACTTCTCTATGGTGACCGCCATTTCTATGGCCTCTGTCATGGTGTCAGCCCTAATGCCACTTATCCCACGATTGCCCCATAATTCTTTATATAACTCAAATACTTCAGTATTCTTTTCTATTGAAATAT
>Ga0153996_1000103_pt1 | contig 48879 bp, 49 predicted proteins | sample TSNC080MetaG_FD_104728 | JGI IMG/M metagenome (GOLD analysis project Ga0153996, IMG submission 104728) | Attine ant fungus gardens microbial communities from North Carolina, USA - TSNC080 MetaG | ecosystem: Host-associated > Fungi > Mycelium > Unclassified | place: USA: North Carolina, Lumber... | reverse complement strand
GTAAAGTAAAAACGAGAGTAAACCTGATAATATCAAGAATTCTTCCTCTCTATTTTATATAATACTACACTTTTTTTAACACTTGTATCTTTTCTTTCTTATTCTTTCTCGGTGAATAGTAACCATTATCAGTAACTGTTCACCGAGAAAATAAATAAAAGCAAAAAAGTTATCCACAAATTTTCAAAAGGAAATACCTTCATAAATGCGTTGTAAGAAGAAAACGTAAAGGAAGGTATTTTGATAAATAAAATAATGAATCATTTAAACTGTGCAAAATAAAGTGAATAAGGGGAGTTGATTTATATAAATTCTCCTCATTATTTTAAAGAGAAAATCTAAAAATTATCCACAATTTCGAACGATTGACATCAAAGTTCGTTTCGTGTTTACTATAGTTAGAAAGTTGGTGTTTCTATGAATTTATCAAGTGCCTTATCTCCAGAAGTTTATTTTAAGAATAAAGCGTATTTTGATAGTAGTTTGATTAAACTACTTGAGAAACAACAAATAACAATTACTACACTTCAAAAAAAAGCAGGAATCAGAGATGGAGCAATCTACAAAAAGAATGCTATCATAACAACATTAAAAGTAAAGAATAAAGATTTAGGTGTGATCAATTACAATTTAAAACAGCACTTAAAACAGAGTAAAAAGGATGCCGATAAAATAATAAAAGACATGGATAAAGAAATAAAAAATATCAATAAAAGAATTGATGGAGAACTCCAAAAGTCATATAGAGAAAATGAAGAATTATATGATGATAATCAAAGATTAAAAGAGGAGTTGGAGCGACTACGAAGAGAAATTGATAAATACAAAAAGATAGCAAAACAAGATTCAACGAATTCAAGTCTACCACCATCCATGGATATAGCGAAAAAGCCAGTCCGTTTAAAAGAGGCAACAACAAAGAAAAAAGGTGGACAATCAGGACACAAAGTACATCGTTCTAAAGTTAATAAGCAACCAGATAAAATTATTGAAAAAAAAGTAAAGAAAGCACCAGCAGGAGCGGAGGCTGTTTTCAACGACAAAAAAGAAATAGAGTACTATGTAACACAAGAAATAGATGGAAAATTTGTGACAAGAATAACAGAAACAAGGTATTATATAGAAAAATCTGGAGTCGAATTACCAAAAGAAATCATGAGGAAGAATAAAATTAATAGTGTTACCTATTCTTCCTCTTTTAAGAGTCAAGTATTATATTTGAATAGCAAAGGAACGATAGCATTAAATAGATTATGTCTAATGCTTAATGAATTAAGCAAAGGAAAAATTAAATTACAACCATCAACAATAACCACATGGAGTAAAGAGTTTTATGAAAAAAGCACAAATTATAGAGAGAATATAGTAGAGGAAGCAATGAAAGCTAAGGTAGTTCATGTAGATGAAAGTGGATGGAGAATCAATGGAAAAAGAGGATGGGCACATGTCATAGCTACTAAGGAGGTTGCCTACTTTAAGGTGACAGAGAAAAGAGCAGATAAAGAAACGGGACCATTGAAAATATTAGAAGAATATAGAGGTTGTGTAATCCACGATCATTTCAAATCGTATTACCGATTGGAAAATTGTAGGCATGGGTCCTGTAATGTGCATATCTTGAGATATCTACAAAGTGGAATCGATTTTGATGAGAGTATAGGATGCATTAAGTTAAAGAAGTTATTGATAGAAATGAATGACTATAAAAAAGAATTACAAAAAAGAGGTATCTATAAAATTGAAGTGTTGAAATTTAAAGAGTATGAAAGAAGGTACCTAGAAATCATAGAAGAGACGCTCAAGAAATATTATAGTGAGAACCCAAATGTAGCAAGAAAGTATGTCCCGGATTATATAAAGACGATGGAACGTTTGAAGGTATATAAAGAAGACCACTTACGATTTATGGTTGATTTTAACATACCCTTCAGTAATAACCGCGCTGAGCAACAAATTCGATCGATAAAAACAAAGAAAAAGGTATCTGGGCAGAGTGATAGCATAACAACAGCAAATTATTATGCAGCTATTCAAACAGTTAATCAGACATGTACATTACAAAATCTAAATACATTACAAACGATTGAAGACATCCTTAATTTGGAAAGGAAGCCTTCTTTTTTTACCTCTCTTTATTTCTATCTCGGTGAATAGTTACCATTATCATATTGGAATCATACAGAGTTTTAATAAAATTGTTGACTAATTTTATTTTTATGTTATTATTAGTTAGTATTCTATATATAAATTAGTGATTCGCATATTATTTGTTCGTCATGGTATTTAGGTGATGTCAATAATATGTTTTTTTATAAATTATGATAGAAATATAAAAATATTTGAAATGGAGGTGTTAAAATGAGTTCAGGTGTAGTAAAATGGTTTGATGAATCAAAAGGTTTTGGATTTATTAAAAGTGATGATGGTGAAGATGTTTTTGTACATCACACTGGAATTTCTGGTGATGGATTTAGAAAGCTAGCTGAAGGACAAAGAGTAACATATAAAATTGTTGAAGGAAATCGTGGTCCTCAAGCAGTCAATGTAACAGTTGAATAAATTCGAACTAAAAAATCACTCCATTATGAGGTGATTTTTTTAGTTAAAACTTAGACATAAGCATATATTGATTTTCTTTTTTAAATAAGCTATTAATTTATTTAAAAAGTATAGTACTAATATGAGGAGAAAAGGATAATAAAGTGAAGAGGCTTAAACGCCTCTTCTTTAATATAAGAGATTTATTTTTTTAAATTGCAATAACTTTTTTGTGGCACTAATCGCTTTCCATATCGATTCTGCTTTTGCGAATGTTTCAGGATAATTTCCTTCCCAAGTCCAAGTGATTCCCCAAACATCATTATCAGGAAGTACTTCAATTAATACTTCTGCATTTTCTTTCATCATCTTGTAGTAGGGAAGTAAATGGTGCATTGTATTTTTAGTGTAGTCAAAACGCAAATAAGTAAGAGGATTTGCTAGATATTGTGTTAAGGAAAGTGAAAAATCTTTACAGATGGTAGATTCAATATATGGTAAAATACCATCTAATAATTGTTGGTCTTGTAAAATATCAGCAGCTACTAAATAATTAAGGATTTCATGGAAATGGTCATGTAATTGATTATTTGGATTATTTAAATATTCTTTAGCTTTTAAAATAGATAAATTAGCATTCTTATACGCTTGATCTTCTGGAGATGCAAAATGAAACATTAAGGCTGCTAATTCTATACTTGGATTAAAAGACCAAGTGTTTCTGCCACCTTCTACATAGGTCCACCAAGGAGCATGGGGATAATCATTATTTGATGGAATAATGGTTTGCCATGTAGCTGTAGTAGAATCAAAATAATAATTACCTAAGAATTTAATAGCGTTTTGAATGATTGGAGTATTTTTATCAGCTTGAATAGAATACAGCATTGCTAAAGCAACCGATGTTGTTAATGGAGAAGAATTTGGATTCCAAGAATCTGCTTCTAAGCCATGACCAAAACCACCATCTTCATTTTGAAATGTTGATAATGCATTAATAACAGTTGCTTTATTTCCATTAAAGAAATGATAATTTAGATACGCTTTTTCTATCTCTCTACCATAATGGTTAATATTTCTTAATTGTTGGATTATATGAAAGTATTATGGATGCAGGTAAGAATTTCACAATTACGTATGATGCATCCAAAGATTTATATGATTTTCCATATTCTAATGGATATATTACCATTAAAGATCAAAATCAGGTAAATAAAGTTATTAGCATGTTAGAAGATAGTTATGGAGATAAACTATCAGCATTATCCATCAACGATGCTATAGAAAACAGTACATTAGAAACGGTTGAATTAACAGTAAATACAATTTCCATATTAATTTATAGTATTTCAATTATCTTTATGTTGGTGGTTGTTAGCATGGTATGTGGAAGAGTCTTTATAAAAGAACGTCAGGATATAGGGATATTTAAAGCAATAGGTTTTACAACAAATTCATTACGATTGCAATTTGCTTTTCGATTCTTATTAATTGCTATGATAGGCTCTGTGCTAGGTTTAGGTTTATCGATATTATTAAGTAATAAAATGTTTATTGCGTTACTACAGATTATGGGTATTTCAAGTTTTAATGTCACTTATACATTAGTAATAATTGTTATTCCAAGTGCTGTTGCTTGTTTATGTTTCTTCCTATTTGCCTTTGTTGCTTCTAGAAAAATAAAAACAGTTGAAATTAAGGAATTAGTAGTAGAATAATAATTAACATTGCATATTAATCTATATAATAAAGCATCACTATGTTAATATGGTGATGCTTTTGAGGATGGGATAAGACTTTACAACTTAATAGAAAGAGTGTAACATTAAAATAAATAAGACTGTAATGGAAAGGGGCAAGAAGCTACATAATGAAAAAAATTTTAGAACAAGCAAAAGAAATCGAGAAAAGGATTATTGAACATCGGCACTATTTACATCAATGTCCTGAAATTGGATTTGAATTACCAAAAACTAGAGCATATGTAATAAACGTATTAACTCAATTAGGATATCAACCGAAAGAAATTGGTGGAGGAATTGTTACTACGATTGGCGATGTTTCTAAAGGGAAAACAATAATGCTAAGAGCGGATATGGATGCTCTTAACATGCAAGAGGATAATGATCTAGCCTTTAAATCTAAAAATAATTATGCACATACTTGTGGTCATGATACACATACAGCAATGTTACTTGGAGTAGCTGAGTTACTTAAAAATAATGAGGAAGCGTTACAGGGATGTGTTAAATTAATGTTCCAACCAAATGAAGAAAGTATGGGTGGTGCAAAAGCCATGATTGAAGAAGGTTTATTAGAAAATCCTAAGGTGGACGTAGCTTTAGGATTACATTCAATTTCTGGTGTATTTGATAGTGGGACGGTTGTTTATAGTGATGGAGCAGCACAATGTAGTAGTGATATATTTAAAATAAGTATCCAAGGAAAGGGAGCTCATGGCTCTACTCCAGAAGTTGGAGTTGATCCAATCACCATAGCGATTCATATTCATTTAGCTTTGCAAGAGTTAATTAGTAGAGAAGCTCCTTCAGATGATAAATTAGTTTTAACAGTTGGAAAATTTGTTGGTGGAACAGCTGCAAATATTATACCAGATACCGCCGTTTTAGAAGGTACGTTACGTTCTAATAATGAAAAGTCTAGACAAGCTATTTTAGTCAGAATGAAAGAAATCGTTCCAGCGATTGCAAAGGTGTATAGAGGAGAAGCAATCATAGAGTTTGAAGGATCAGCTCCTGTATTAATAAATAATAAAGAATTCGTTGATCAAATGGTATCGTACTTTAAAGATTATCCATATCCTGTCATTAAAAATGAAGGTATGTCTGCTGGCTCAGAAGATTTTGCCTATGTTTGTCAAAATGTTCCCAGTATGTTTTTCTATTTAGGTACAGGATCATGTGCAGAAGGATATCTTTATTCACAACATCATCCAAAAATTCTATTTAACGAAGAAGTATTTTATTTAGGAACTGCTTTATTAACATATGCTGCGATGGAATGGTTAGAAAAAGGTCAAAAATAATCAAATTAGAATACAAACTTGTATTCTTTTTTGTTATTGATTTGTTTATAAAAGATGATGTATTGTGTTTTAAAATAGTAATTAATGGTAATAATTATTGAGTAAAATAATGAAAGTATGCTACTAATGAAAGTAGTATACCCATTAAGTATGGAGGAAAAGAAATGAAGAAAGTTTTAAAGATATTTGTTGTTACCATAATGGCATTTACCTTATTGGCTTGTAAAAAAACAGAAACGTCTGTGCAATTACGCTTTGGACGCGTTGATTATGCAGCTCATGGAACGAAAAGCTTTGCAGTGACAGATGTCGTTTTGGCTGGCGATAAAATTATCGCAGTTTATATTGATGAATATCAATTCTTATCAACGGAAACATTTGAAGTAACACCAAATGGCGAACTTATGGTAAAAGGAATTAGTGAAGAGGCAACTGTTGCGTTAGCTTCTAAAAGATTGAATAATGATACTTATAGTGCAAATATGAAGAATAATGGTGGAGCTAGTCAAGATCTCGCAAGTGGGTATAAAGCAATTGAAGATTATGTAACTGGCAAAACAATAGCAGAATTAGAAGCAGCAATTAATGGTAAAACTGCTGAAGAAGTCGTAAGTGAGCAACTTGTATCTGGAGCAACACTGCAAGATACATTAGGATACATTGAATCAGTCATTGCATCTGCTAAAGCGGCACAAAAAACGGATGGTGTTACCTATACTGGCGATACAACGAAATTAAAATTAGGTAGAATCGATTATGCAGCTCATGGAACAAAAGCATTTGCTATTACATCAGTTGTTACTGATGGAACAAATATTATACTTGCATATATAGATGAAATTCAATTTATGGCAGCTAACTCAGTAACAGCCGTTGCAAATAGTGCAGCAATGGTTTCTGCTGTCAGTCAGGATGCGACGGTTGCTATAGCATTTAAACGTGTAAACAATGATTTTTATAGTAAAAATATGGCTAATAGTGGTGGAGCAACGAAAGAACTTGCAGAAGGTTATGCAGCAATTGAGGCCTATGTAGCTGGTAAAACAATCAGTGAAGTAGAAACAGCAGTTGATGGTAAAACGACAGAAGACTTATTAAATGATGAAATTGTGTCTGGTTCAACGTTAGCAGATACTTCTAACTATATTTTATCAATAGTGAAAGCTACAACAGTAGCTAAATAAGAATTACATAATAATAAACAAAAAATCCCGTTAGTGGGATTTTTTGTTTATTCCTTGTTTTTCTATATATTAGTATTAGTAAGCTGTTGAATTTCACGATGAATTTTCCAAACATCATTTCCGAAATTACTGACAATAATTGATAGTAGATCCTTTTCTAAATGGTAAGAACTGATAAAGCTTACGCCTGGATCACTGCCCATAAACATAGGAAATGTTTGATTGGTTATCTTGTCTTTTTGTAACCATACGCCATACCCGTATTTGCTAGTTTTATCATTACTTTGAATATGGAACATTTGTTGTAACATTTCTTTTGAAAGTATATTTTCCTGCAGTAAGTGTTGCCAATATTTTTTAATATCTGGTACAGTAATAAAAGCACCACCAGCTCCACTTCCTTTGGCTTCTACGCTAAAGATATTTGTATAATAACTTTCGGTATTTGTATCGTAAATATAGGCATCAGCACAATTTTTTGGTAAACGATCTAACTCATAATAACCAGTATCATTCATAATACATGGAACAAAGATTGTTTCATTGATATATTGATCAAAGGGTTTCTTCGTAATTTCTTCAATAATTAATCCTAAAACAACGTAACCGGTATTGTTGTATTTAAATTTAGTTCCTGGTTGATAACTCATTGGTTTATTAATAAATAATGGGATTAAATCTTTTGATCTGCGGAAGTTATAACTTGGCGTATTCTTCCATAGTTGACTGTAATCTTGCATCAATGATTCATCAAAGTAATCAGGAATTCCAGATGTATGATTTAGTAGTTGTTTTATGGTTATGTTTTTATCAATTTGATGTAAATCAAAGGAAAGTATTTCTCCTATGGTCGAATCAAATGATAATTGTCTTTGTTCTATTAATTGTAAAATCGCTGTTGCTATAAATACTTTACCTGCAGAAGCAGTAGGAAATCTAGTATGTAGTTGAATAGGTATCATAAATGTAGTATTAGCATAACCATAACATTGATTAAAAATAATATTGTTATCTTTTTCAACATAAACAACTCCATTAAAATCATTTGGTATTGATAGATTTAATTTCATTTTTTTCTTCTTTCTATAGTGATATTTTTTGGATTTTTGGTTTTGTCCATTATATCACGTTTAATATTTTAAAAATAGTATTGGATAGGGGAAAAGTATATTTCCCAATGTTTGAAGGACAAAATAGTAAAGGATTATCCAGAAAATCTATTTTAAGGGAAGTTGATAAGACATTAGAAAGATTGCAAATGGAGTATCTAGATCTATATATTATTCATCGCTTTGATAAAGAAACTCCGATTGAAGAAATCATGGAAGCATTGCATGATGTTGTTAAATCTGGAAAAGCAAGATATATTGGAGCTAGTAGTATGTCTGCTTGGGAATTTTCTAAGTATCAATATATTGCTGAAAAAAATGGTTGGACAAAGTTTGTTTCTATGCAGGACTTATACAATTTGATTTATCGTGAGGAAGAAAGAGAAATGATTCCATTATGCCAAGATTTAAAAGTTGGGATAACGCCTTGGAGTCCATTAGCGAAAGGTCGATTAACTAGAGATGTAGATACAATTACGAATCGCTCTAGTAATGATTGATGCTGGTGCAAGATTTTCCCCTTTAGAATTAGAAGCAGATCGTATAGTGATAGAAAGAGTTAAAGAAATTGCTGAAAAAAGAAATGTGTCTAGAGCCTAAATAGCCTTAGCTTGGGTACTTAGTAAAGATTATATTACTTCTCCAATCATAGGTTCAACGAAAGTAAACCATTTGGAAGATTCAGTAAAGGCATTAGATATCATACTAACAGAAGAAGAAATAACATATTTAGAAGAAGCGTATTTACCACATGATATTATTGGTTATTATATTTATAAGAATTCAAAAACAATAGCCAAGTTAAAAAAAGCAGAACAAATTTAATTAACCCTATTTGTTGCTTGCTTTTCTATTGCTAATATTCTTGTATTGACCTTTAACTTCTGATAAGTATGATTCATATGTGTTTTTATATTAATAAATCGCAAATAATTGATTTATTGGTTATATAACATTGCTTCCTTTAATTCTTTTGAATTACCACCTAATAAATCAACTAAGGTATAAGCAAATTCAAATGTTGTCGCTGGACCTCTACTTGTAATAATATTTTGATCAACAACAACTGCCTCAGTTAGATAGTTAGCTGGTTCAAATAAATTGATATATTCAGGATCTGGGTAACTTGTTACTTTTTTTCCTTTGATGATGCCAGCTTCATGTAAAACAATAGGTGCAGCACATATCGCTGCAATGTATTTATTATGTTGATGAAAGTATCTTACTAATTCAATGACTTTATCGTTTTCTTTCAAATGTTTTGCACCAGGCATTCCACCTGGTAAAACAAGCATATCAAAGTTTTTGATTTCATCATTAAGATATTGATCTGTTTTCACAACGAGTTGACGTGAGGAGCAAGCGGTATCTCCAGCGATACTAACTGCGACACATTCAAATTTTGCCCTTCTTAAAATATCAATGGTACCTAAAGCTTCGATTTCTTCAAATCCATTCGCTAATAATACTGCAATTTTTTTCATGAAATGACCTCCTAGTTTTGTTGTCTAATTTTTTAATACTGTCTAATCAATACAGTTCTCTATTTTATAGGCGATATTCTTTTTGTGTAATCCCCAATTTAGACATCTTGATTAGTTACATTAATTATACTATAGTTAGCTTCTTCTTTTCAAATCTATCGAAAGAGTAGCAAAGAGAAAAAGATTACGAATTTTCGTAATCTTTTTCTCTACAAAAGTTATTTTATTGCTTCATTGCTTCTAAAGCTGCCTTTACAACATTTTCTCCATTCATTGTTCCATAATCCCTCATATCGATAAGACAAACAGGTACTGTTCCATTAGAAGCGTCATTTAGTGCTTTTATTTTGTAACGTATCTGTGGACCAACCATGACGACATCCCAATTCAGTATTTCCATTTCAGCTTCGCTAATGGGTAATGCTTTGATTTCTAAATCTATGTTTTGGCTTTCTGCATATTTTTGCATATTAACGACTAATAAACTTGTTGACATTCCCATATTGCAGGCTAATAATATTTTCTTCATGTTTCATATTCTCCTTTTTTATTGTTTCTTCTAGAAGTGCAAGAAATAATAGATGATTATTCGTTGCATAACTAGCTGTTTCAATCACAATGATTGGTTTATTAACTTCTTTCGATAATTTTGCTTTCAAATAAGCAATTTGGGGAGCTAAACAAATGCAATCATAGGTATTGAAAATTTCTTTTAGATCGTGCTGACTAGTTGACTTGAATTCATAATTTAAATCTAATTGTTTTGATATTTCTTGCAATTGGGCAGCAATAAATGTTGAAGTAATACCACAACTACAGACAACTAGAACTTTTTTATGACCAATAGAATGATCAATGAAATCGAAACATTCTTGAATAAAACGTTTAGCTTGTAAAAAATTAATGAATTCAAAATGTATATAGAATAGTATTTCACCAGTTTGTCGATTTGTAATCTGTTGTTCTATGACAAGATTTTTCCAAAAATGTAAAGAAATAGTATACTCTTTTATTTGATAAGTGAGAGATTTGCATTTGTTATCGATTACTTCTTCTTTGACTTCGTTCATTATCATTTTAGTCCAATGATAGAATAAAAAATAGTTAATTTCTTTTAAATAATGATCCATTATTTCCTCCTTTCTATACTATTACATTAATATGATAACAAGAAAATTTTTGATAATCTATACTTGAAAAACGATTGAAAGGGAAGTCGCAAAACTTGTGTCAAATTTCAAAAAAACTTGAGAAAATAATCTCAAATTAGTTAATATTATGATTACTATTATCATGTTTTATGCATAAAATAATTAATTATAAATACACTTTTTATGAGGTGAGTAATCATGATATCATCATTTGAAATATCAAAATTAATTGTTTCTAAATCTCCAGATGCTTATGCAAGAATAAAAGGAAATAATGGGGTCGATGGGTTCTTTTATGCTTACAAATATAATCAGGGAAGTATTGTCGTTATGGAAATACATGGCTTAGTTAATCGTTATCAAGATGGTGAGTTGAGTAAATATAGGGCATCTATTACTAGTCGAAATAGCAAAAAATCATCATCGATACATAAAGATTCACTAAACATGCTTTCATTTAATCAAGAAGCTTGGATAAGTGTTTATACAGCGAATTATATTGAGAGTGATAGTAGTGATAATTATGCAGTTATTATACATGAATATTTTGAAAGTAATCAAATCAACAACACAAATAACAAAGAGAACATAGTTGCATATGGGGAGATAATTAGCTTAGATAAGGATGAATAAGTAGAATAAGGAGATTATTTAAGAATATTATAAGTTTATGTACTATCCCTAATTAAAATATGATATAATAAACCAGCATTATATTTTTAGGGGGGGTAGAAGAAAATGAGAGTGATTATTCCAAAAGATTATCAATCGAATAAAGACATATTAATGACAAATATTCAAATTAAAAAGATTAAGGATTATTTTGAAAATAATTTATCCAAAACATTACATTTAACAAGAGTCTCTGCTCCGTTAATGGTGTATGCAGATACAGGATTAAATGATAATTTGAATGGTATAGAAAGACCAGTTTCTTTTGATATCAAACAAAGTAATAAAGAAGCAGAAATTGTTCATTCTTTAGCGAAATGGAAGAGACATTCCTTACTTCGTTATGGTTTTGATCATCATCAAGGATTATATACAGATATGAATGCGATTCGAAGGGATGAAGAATTAGACAATATTCATTCAATTTATGTTGATCAATGGGATTGGGAATTGGTGATTGATTCAAAACAAAGAAATTTAGAGACTTTAAAAACAATTGTTAATTCTGTTTATCAAGTATTTAAAAATACAGAACAATATGTCAAAGATAACGTAACGGATATTGATATTCGCTTACCAAAACAAATTTATTTTATCACATCTCAAGAACTAGAAAATAAGTATCCTGAGCTAACAGCAAAGGAAAGAGAGTATCAAATTTGCAAAGAGAAGGAAGTAGTATGTATTATTGGAATTGGTCATTATTTAACTTCAGGAAAAAAACATGATGACAGAGCTCCTGATTATGATGATTGGAATTTAAATTGTGATATCATAGTATATCATCCAGTATTAGATATTGCTTTAGAATTAACATCTATGGGAATAAGAGTAGATGCAGTGGCAATGAAGGCACAACTTAAATTAGCAAATTGTGAATATAGGAAAGTGTATCCATTTCATCAAGATATCCTTAATCAAAAGTTACCTGCTACTGTTGGTGGAGGAATTGGACAATCAAGAATGTGTATGTATTTTTTAAGAAAAGCACATATTGGCGAAGTGCAAGCTTCTTTGTGGGATGATGAAACTTATCAAGTATGTAAAAAGAATAAAATTTATTTGTTGTAAAATAGTAGTAATATAATGTAAAGGTTATACTATCTGATAGTTTTGCCTTTATTTTCTTTATGAGAAGAAGTAAACTAGGTGTTCTAGTAGTTTTTTGTTGAAAAAATAACAAAAATCATATATGATATTGCTAAAAGGGAAATGGTTTAGTAGGTGATGATTAAGAATGAAACATATACCAAATGCATTATCAGTATTTAGAATTGTATTAATTCCTTTCATTGTATGGCAAATACATGAAGAAAATACCATGAAGGCAGCGATACTATTAATGATTTCAGGATGTACAGATTTAATCGATGGTAAATTAGCAAGAAGATTTAATTGGATAACTGATATTGGTAAAGTATTAGATCCAGCTGCAGATAAATTAACACAGACATCAATTTCTATTGTATTAGCTATTAAATTTCATGAATATTGGTTTTTATTTGCTTTAATGATAGTTAAAGATATTGTTATGTTACTATTGAGTAGCTATTTAATGGTGAAAAAAATACATTTGGAAGGTGCTAAATGGTTTGGAAAAGTAGCTACTTTTGTCTTTTATTTAGCGATGATATTGATTGTGTTGATACCTGATTTAAATACAACCTTACTAGTTACACTACTATCTTTAGCGACATTATGTGCTGTTATTGCGGCATTATTATACATACCAGAATTTTTAAAGTGTCAAAAGATGTTAAAAGTTAAGAGCGAAAAACTCTAATTAATCATTAGATTATGTTCTAAGAAGAATATAGTCTTTTTTATTTTACATTCTATTACTATGAAGTTCGATTATAGATTTTTTATAACACAAAGTATAATTTATTAGATGATGTTACTTCTCTAAATTGGCATTTCTTAGGAAACATTGATTAATAGATGAGTAATATGATGAAATAAGCGACTTTAGATTGTTATTTTCTTATGCCAACCATTTGAAATTAAAACTAATTTTGACAAAGATAGGCATTGTTTGTTACAATATTAACAAGAATAATGGGAGGAAATAAAGAAATGAAAAAAACAAGAATAGTTAAGTTATTATTAGTAGCCATTTTTATGGCAACAACTTTAGTTGGATGTAACAGTGGAGATAGTGATAAGGATGAAGCAATCGAAGTATTAAAAGCTGCAATGGATAAATCAAATGCAGTTAATTCTAGCTCTGGAAGTATCACGATGGATTATGAAATTGCTGTGAAAGATTCTGAAACTCAAAAAATGTCAATGATCATAGATTTTATTGTTAATAATGCGAATGATGAGGCTACTTTAGAAGGGATGATGGCACTTGTGATGGAGACATCAGGATTTGAGCAATCAATGTCTGTCTATGTGAAAGATGGATATGTTTATATGGATGCTTATGGAATGAAAATGAAAGTTTCTGCATCTGAAGGAGAAGAGTATTTGGATGTTAGTAGTCAAATAAATCTTCAAGATATTTCAGAAAATCAAGTTATTAATGCTAAGATGAAAGAAAGTGGTAGTGATAAAATTATTACAGTAGAATTGAAAGAGGATGCTGTTAAGGAATTGGTTTTGGATACCTTAGAACAAATATATAGTGGGTTATTTACAGAGGCTGATTTAGTAGTAGAAAACTATAGCATTGAATATACAGTTGCAGAAGATGGATATATTTATAATCAGTTAATAGAGTTTACGATTTCTGTTAGTATGGATGGAGAAGAAATGAGAATGAATGTTAAAGCACAGGCAGTATATGAAAGCTTTGAAGAAACTAAGATTACCTTCCCGGACTTTAGTGAGTATATAGAATATTAATAGATGTAGGATAAAAGAGTTTAAGATAAAATAATACTACGTAGAGGCTTTCAAGCTTCTACGTAGATTTTTTATATAATGATAATACTTCTTTGAAATGCCAAATGCCTAAATTTCCTTTCGCAGGTATTGGAGTCATAAGCTCTTCTATATCCTCTATTATCCAAGCATATCGCCCAAATGAATAACCACCAGTGATAAACTGATTGTAATTTTTACTTACTTCTTGAATGAATGGTTCGTCCATACAGATACTTTAATCAAACTAGCATATGGTTCTTGAATACTTAGTACTCTCATGATGGTATCCTACCTTTTTGTATACTTTGCGATTTTATCATAATACTCTTTATTATGTCTTTCAATATCTAATAACATTCCAATCACTAACATATAGGATAATAAGGAAGAACCACCATATGAAATAAATGGTAGAGTAATACCAGTAATTGGAAGTAAACCTAAAATCATTGAAATATTCCAAGCTTGTTGGAAGATTAGTAATCCAAAAATACCAAATGATAAGTAGTAATGCTTCTTTTGCCTTGCTTTTGCACCTATCTGTAATACTCTAATATCCAATCCAATGATTAATAGAATCACAATAATTCCTCCAATCAATCCAATTGATTGAAGAATAACTGCAAATATAAAATCTGTTTGCGGTTCTGGAAAAGGCATTCGGACACTTTGAAAACCATGACCAAATAGACCTGCTGAGCCGTAACTGAGTAAAGCATTAAATAATTGATATCCATATTGATGATAATTTTTTTCTGGTGCTAACCAACCATAAAATCGATGCAAACGATATTCCTTAATAAATAAAAAAAAGATATTTGGATGATTTAGATATAAATAGATCATAACAAAGATAATGATAAATACCAATAAGAACATGATAATGAACCATTTTTTATCAATATTAGCTCCAAATAACATAAACATCATAGATGCAAGAATAATTATAGTGACACCAGCATCATTCTGTAGATAGATAAATAGACAAGGAATCAACGTTACTACTGAAACTTTTATGATTAGAATTAAATCTGTCACGAATGAATGTACAACATTTAAATTATGCTTATGAATTATGTTTGATAATAAAATTATTAAAATGATCTTCATAAACTCACTTGGCTGAAACGAACCAATACCATTTATCACATACCAACAAGTCGCTCCATTAATGTTTTTAGCAAAAGGAATAAATGATTGATTAACAGCAATAATTTTAAAGTCAATTAATTTTTGTTGTAAAGCTAAAGCAAATAATAAAATAGTAACAATAATATATAAATACCAAATCATTTGATAGATTCTTTCACTTTCTATGTAATAAATAAAAAATACAAATAGAAAAGAAATCCCATACCACAAGACTTGTTTAAATAAATATTCATATGCGTAGCTATTTGCAGTAATTAATGGATCAGCACTGGCAATTGAAAAACAACTAATCAGTGCTAAACATAAGATAATACCGAGTAAAGGAAGATCAAGATACTTTAGATACTTGGTTATCATGAAGTTTCTTTCTCATTTTTTTGTGCGGAATACCGGCTTCTAAAAATTCTTGATCAAAAGCAATATATCCACAATGTTGGTAGAAATCTAAGGCATGAATTTGTGCATGCAATCGAATTTCACCAATTTTTAGTACTTCATCTTGTGTTTCCAATGATTGTAACATAAATTTTCCTATCCCTTGGTTTCTAACTTCCTTTCGTACACAAAATCGTCCCAATTTCAAATAATTATGATGCTTAACAAGTCGACAAGCACCGAGCGGATAATCATCGTCATCATAACAAACATAATGAAAACAAGTTTCATCATCCTTATCTATTTGTATGTCTACAGATACCTGTTGTTCTTCACAAAAAACGATACTTCTAACTTTTAAAGCATCTACTAATTGTTTTTGATTGATTACTTTAATTAATTTCATAGAATTTCACCTCGACTTATAGTATAATACATTTGAAATTAAATTTGCAAATGTAAGGAGGAAAATATGCCAGATACACAAGCTTATATTATCATTGCAATAGCTATATTTATTATTGCTGTTTTATTAATATTTATAATCTTAAAAAGAAAAGATTCTTCATCTTCGAAACATTATAAAAGTTTTTCCTTTGATATTGATAAATTAATCAATGCGTTAGGTAACAAAGAGAATGTAAAAGCGGTATCTTCAACAATCAGCAAAGTTACCTTTGAATTAGAAGATTACAAGAAAGTAGAAATTAACACATTAAAGGAATTAGGTGCTAGTGGAATTGTAGAAAATAACAAAGGACTTAATGTTATTTTTGGTAAGAATAGTCCAAGTATTGAGGAAATGATAAAAGAGCATTTACAAAAGTAGACATTGGAATAAAACCTTGTCTACTTTTTTGGTCGTTTTTTGTGAAGCTTAAAAAGAAAAAAGTTGTAAATATCCTAGTGACTAGCTCTTTTTTCTTGTGTTGACATCTAACTATGGTTAGGTGTTATAATCTGGATAAGAGGTGAGTATATGCAAATAAATCAAGTTAGTACATTATTAAATATTCCTATTTCTACAATACTGTATTATGAGAAAATTGGTCTTATCACTCCTAAACGAAAAGAAAATAATTATCGTAGTTATGATCAAAATGATATTCGTGATTTAAAAATGATTTATTTAATGAAAGAGGCGAATATCCCTATTAATCAAATAAAAAAGATATTACTTTGGAATAAAAAGGATACCGATTATAAAGAACATCAAGAAGAAGCAAAAAATTATTTCTTAGATAAGAAATATGAATTACAAAAACAAATATTGTATATTCAAAAAATAATTCAAATTATTGATAACCTACCTTTGTTTTCAAATACAGTATATGAAGGTAAACAAAAATATCAAATGGTGACTCAATTAATTGAAACATTGTTTTCCAAAACGCAGGAGGAATAAAGATGAAGATTATCATGATAAATGGCAGTCCTAGAAAATATGGGGCAACAGCTAAAACATTAGAATATGTGAAACAGAAGCTAGAAAATCAACTGTCTTGTGAGATAAATTTGATCCATTTAATTGATCAAAATATTCAAACTTGTAAAGGATGCTCTTTATGTTTTAAAAAAGGAACTTGTTATTTAAAAGATGATGGTGATAAAATATCTACTCTGTTACATCAAGCGGATGGAGTAGTAATTGCAACTCCAACGTATGTCAGTAACATTTCTGGATTATTGAAAACATGTATTGATCGTGCTCATATTGTGATGGAACAATTATTACTTAATAAACAGCTGTTTCTGATCACAACTTATGAAAATGCCGGTGGGCATCAAGCTATGAAGGTATTAAACAACCTTAGTATTTATGCTGGTGCGTCCATAGGAGCAAAAGTAATCATTAAGAATGCTTTTAATAAAAACCCATTAACACAATCAAGAATCGTAAAACGAATAGATAAAGCAAGTGAGAAATATTGTAAGGCGGTAAAAAGAAATCGGAAAAGTAGAAAGCAAAAACTATTACATGCAATTGTATTTAATATAGGGATTAAACCATTTGTCATTAGACAAGGAGAACGTTATCAGGCTGTTGTTAATAGATGGGGCGACCTAATTAGGTGAAAGAGAAAACTATAATTTTTATTAATCATAATTTAGACTGTTAATGTGATGAAGTGCACGTCAATTTTTGGACAATCAAATAAAGGAGGTGCATTTTTATATGGCAAACAGAGGGAATTAAGGAAGTAAAGAAAAGAGAAGTCAAATTTGGTCGACCAAAATAAAGATTCCCTCTGAATTCCATTTAGTATATGAATTATGGGAAAATAATCAAATTAGTCAACGTGATGGTGCAAAAAGATTGAAAACGAGTAATCATACATTTACTAAATGGGTTGATGAATTAAAAAAAACAGATAAAAGAAAGAAAGTATAGAAATTGATATATCTTATACTTTTTTTTTGGTATGATTAAGGTGTAAAGAGGTGAACATATGAAGAAAAGTTTAATCATTCATTTTACAATTGTTTTTTTGCTTATCTTTTGTCTAATTTTAGGGAAAGAAGTCATTAAGACAGAGAGAAATACTAATGATTATGTGGAAAATCCAATTGAGAGAATAAGCGAAGTAACATTTTTAGCTGTTGGAGATATCTTGATGGAGCAAGGAATGTATGATTGGATTGGGACTACATATGATATGTCAAGTATTGTTTCTTCTTTAGAATTGAAAGCAGATTTAATGTATTTAAACCAAGAATCTGTATTAGGTGGAGAAGAACTTGGCGTTTTAGGAAGTAATTATACATTCAATGCTCCTCATCAAATAGGAAGCCAATTTATTGCAATGGGATTTAATATGATTTCTTTAGCCAATAACCATAGTTTAGATATGGGAATTCAAGGTATCATTAACACCTATAATTTTTTAGAATCATATAATAATATTGTGTATAGTGGTATGGCATATGATCAAAACGAAAAAAATATCATTGAAATTAATGGTATTACATTTGGATTTTTATCGTATACAAGTTTTACAAATGTAAAAGATAATATGGAATATGTTAATTATTCTGCTTATCCATATACAAAACAAATGACAGAAGAAACAAAACAACAAATGAAAGATGAGATTGAAAGATTGCGACCACAATGTGATATTTTAATTGTTTCTAATCATTGGGGGAGTGAATTTACTTACGAGATCGATGAGTCACAAAAAGAAATGGCAAATTACTTTAACCAATTAAATGTTGATGTTGTTATTGGCGGTCATTCTCATTGCATTCAACCAATCGAAATGATTACGAATGAAGCAACAGGTCACAATACATTAGTTACTTATTCATTAGGAAATTTTATGTCTAGTGATGTCCAAGTTAGCGATTCAAATCCTCAAATGGATAGTTCATATAATATGGGAGGTATTTTATCATTAACATTTGTCAAAAATATAGATAGTGGTACGATAGAAATCAAAGATATAGTATTAGAACCATTTATTAATCATTATGAAGACAACTATACTAATTTTCGTTTATATTTATTAAAAGATTACAGTGAAGAGTTGGCAAGTAAACATTATCGAAACAGTTTTATGCAAGGTAGAGGACTAGATTATTATATGAGTAAAGAGTCATTAATTATTGATGTAAAGAATGTAATCGCTAACGAATATTTAAATTTAAACTAACAGCATTTACTCAAGTGTGTTTTATTGAGTCACCAAAAAAGTTATGTTATACTTAGGGTGTTTGAAAAATATAAGTAATAAAACATATGATTAGCCTTATTGCTATTACATTTGCTATAATGTGATTGCAATAGTAGCCAATATGTTGATTTACTTATCAAAATATTAGGGGGTAGAAAGATGAATTTTAATGAAGAAGCTTGGTATGAATTTGAATCAGGACAATGGATGGATGAAGTTAATTTGCGTGACTTTATTCAAAGAAACTACAAGCCTTATGATGGTGATAGTTCGTTTTTAGCTGATGCTACAGAAGCTACAAAAGAACTGTGGCAACAAGTTATGAATCTTACTAAAAAAGAAAGAGATGCTGGAGGAGTATTGGATATGGATACAAAAATTGTATCAACGATTACTTCTCATGGTCCTGGTTATTTAAATAAGGATTTAGAAACAATTGTTGGTTTTCAAACTGATAAACCATTTAAACGTAGTTTGCAACCTAATGGTGGTATTCGTATGGCTGTTCAATCTTGTAAAGAAAACGGCTATGAAGTAGATCCAGAAGTTATAGAAATCTTTACAAAGTATAGAAAAACACATAACCAAGGTGTATTTGATGCTTATACTCCAGAAATGCGAGCTTGTCGTTCTTCTCATATTATTACTGGATTACCAGATGCATATGGAAGAGGACGTATTATTGGTGATTATAGAAGGGTAGCTTTATATGGTGTTGATCATTTAATTGCAGATAAAAAAGAGCAACTTTCAAATACTGATATCATCATGATGATGGAAATTGTTCGTGATCGTGAAGAATTATCAGAACAAATTAGAGCTTTACAAGAATTAAAAGAATTAGGAGCTATTTATGGATTTGATATTTCTAAACCAGCGAAAACTGCAAAAGAAGCAATTCAATGGTTATATTTTGGCTATTTAGCTGCTGTTAAGGAGCAAAACGGTGCTGCAATGTCACTTGGTAGAACCTCTACTTTCTTAGATATTTATATTGATAGAGACATTCGAAATGGTTTATTAAATGAAGAACAAGCACAAGAATTAATTGATCATTTTATTATGAAATTACGTTTAGTAAAATTTGCAAGAACTCCAGATTACAATCAAATATTTGCAGGAGATCCTACTTGGGTTACTGAATCAATTGGTGGTGTAGGTGTTGATGGACGTCACTTAGTGACTAAGACTTCTTATCGTTATTTGCATACATTAATTAATTTAGGTACTTCACCAGAACCAAATTTAACAGTCTTATGGTCTAAACGTTTACCTGATAACTTTAAGAAATATTGTGCTGAGATTTCTATTGAAACATCTTCAATCCAATACGAAAATGATGATTTAATGCGCGAAAGTCATGGAGATGATTATGCAATTGCATGTTGTGTTTCCTCTATGGTTTTAGGAAAGGAAATGCAATTCTTTGGAGCTCGTGCTAACTTGGCAAAATGTTTGTTATATGCGATCAATGGTGGAATAGATGAAGTAAGTAAAAAACAAGTTGGACCTAGATATCGTAAGGTAGAAGGAGAGTATTTAGATTTTGAGGATGTATGGCAAAAATTTGATGATATGATGCGTTGGTTAGCTGATGTTTATGTTAACTCATTAAATGTAATTCATATTATGCATGATAAATATGCGTATGAAAGAATTCAAATGGCTTTGCATGATCGTAAAGTTAAACGTTATTTTGCTACTGGTATTGCAGGATTGTCTGTCGTAGCAGATTCATTATCTGCAATTAAATATGCAAAAGTTAAATGTATCAAAGATGAAGATGGTGTCGTTGTTGATTATGAAACTGAAGGAGATTATCCTAAGTATGGTAATGATGATGATCAAGTCGATGATATTGCTGTTAAAGTAGTAGAGAAATTTATGAGCTATATTCGTTCACATCATGTATATAGGAATGCAGTTCCAACAACTTCAATTTTAACGATTACTTCAAATGTTGTGTATGGTAAAGCAACTGGTAATACTCCTGATGGAAGAAAGAAAGGGCAACCGTTTGCTCCTGGAGCAAATCCAATGCATGGTAGAGATAAACATGGAGCAATTGCTTCATTAGCTAGTGTTGCAAAATTACCATTTAGAGATGCACAAGATGGTATTTCAAATACGTTCTCAATTGTACCTGGTGCTTTAGGTAAGGAAGATAGAGTATTTGCAAGTGATTTAGATATTGATTTGGATTTGTTATTTGAAAATGAAGAGTAAATAAGACTAGAAAGAGATGATTAGATTAAAGATGAAAGATAAAAAAGATGTTGATGTTATAGTAAAAATGCTAGATTCTTTAATGGAACAAGGAAAAGGCCATGTTAACTTAAAGGTAAACCAAGCAGGTGGAGCAGAGTTTGTTGATATTACACAACAAACAGAGTGCAGTGAAGGCGATGTGGCATGTTCGATTCCAACTATGTTTTATGAAGATAGAGAAACTAATGACTAAAGGAGGAAATTTAATGAAAAATAAGGAACAAGTTAATAATTTGGTAGCGATGTTAGATGCTTATACAGAAGTAGGTGGACATCATTTAAATGTTAATGTATTTAATAAAGAAACATTATTAGATGCTCAAAAACATCCGGAAAAATACCCTCAATTAACAATTCGTGTGTCTGGATATGCTGTAAACTTTGTGAAGTTAACAAAAGAACAACAAGACGATGTTATTTCACGTACTTTTCACGATGCTATGTAATATTTAACGGGGAGCTACTAGCTCCCTTTATTTATCAGAAAAAGGCAGGGATATAAATGATTGGGTATGTTCATTCAATTGAAAGTTTTGGTACAGTAGATGGACCAGGGATTCGCTTTGTGGTATTTTTACAGGGATGCCCATTACGTTGTGCATATTGTCACAATCCAGATACTTGGCAACCAAAGATTAACCAACAAATGACAGTCGACGAAATTTTAGAAAAATATCAAAGTAAAAAATCATTTTATCAAAATGGAGGAATCACTGTTACTGGTGGAGAACCATTAATGCAAATTGATTTTGTTATTGAATTATTTAGTGAGGCTAAGAAAAGAAATATACATACTTGCTTAGATACTTCTGGAATTACGTTTCGAAAAGATAGTATAGAAAAGTTTGAACGATTATGTGAAGTAACTGATTTGATAATGTTAGATATTAAGCATATTGATGATAAAGAACATAGATTGTTAACGCAACAATCAAATGCTGCTATTTTAGACTTTGCTAGATATTTAAGTGATAAAAAAGTACCAGTTTGGATTCGTCATGTAGTTGTTCCTACTATTACTGATAACGAAGAATACTTATATCAATTAGGTGAGTTTATTGGCGAGTTAAAAAATGTGAAAGCATTAGATGTACTACCATATCATGAAATGGGTAAGGACAAGTATGAAGAATTAGGATTAAATTATCCTTTAAAACACATATCTGCGTTAAGTAAAGAAAAGGCGATTGAAGCAAAGAAAGTGATTATTAAAGGAATCAGGGATAGTAAAGAGAAGAAGAAAAAGTAACAAAACTGCCAGCTAGGTTAGACTAGCTGGCAGTTTTGTTTATTGAGTAGATAAAGATTTTAATGTCACTACAACAATTTGCATAGGACAGAAGAAACGATATTCATGACCACTTTCCATACCTAAACCATTGCTAACAATCAAGGTTGAATCGTTCTCTGTATATCTTCCATGATTATATAATTTGCCTTGATTGACTGTACTTAGAGCCTTAATATAAGGTAAATATATATATCCTCCATTGGTATGTCCAGATATTTGTAAACCAATGAACGTATTCTTTAATTCATTAAAATAATCTGGTTCATGAATAATAGCAAGTGTTATTTTATCACTATTAAAAGGTGATAGATCAGTATTCGATTCTAATCCTAATAATGATATACTTGCATTATTGTAATAAATGCTTCTCTGTACATTTCGTAAAACTTCAAATCCGCTATTTTCTAAAATAGAAATTGTTGTATCTAAATTAATGAAGTCTTTTTCTCCTAAGACAGCAAACTTACCAAAAGTAGCTTCTGCTTTTTTTAATATTGAAATAACAGTTTCTTGCTCAATAATCTCAGATTCAAATAAATCTCCACCAAAAATAATCATATCACACTTTGATTGATTAAGTGTTTCAACGATTTTCTCTAGGTGCTTAATATCCTCTGCATTCTTAATATATATATCACTAATAAAACCAATTTTAAATCCATCAAACTCAATAGGTATCGTAGTTGATTGATAACTATAGTTCTTAGTTGTTACTCTTTTCGTAGCAATTTCTTTACTATAGAAATAACAACCAAATATTAATCCGAGAATAATTAATAATACTATAATCCTTTTAACAGGTTTTCTAATAGTTCTAGACATAGGATTATTTCTTATTCATTATGACAGGTATTATCATTGGATTACGATTCGTTAAGCGATAAAAATATGGACTTAATGTATCTCTAATCTTATTTTTAATTTCACCAAATGTAGTTTTTCTTGATAATACCGATTTTAATGCCTCTTGAACTAATTTTTCGGCTTCATAAATCATGGTCTTACTATCTTTCATATAAACAAATCCTCTAGAAATAATAACAGGACGATGTAATAATTTACCAGACCTTGAATCCATTGAGATTAATATTGATACCATTCCATCTTGTGATAGGATTTGACGATCATGTAATACTGCAGTTGATAAACCAGAAGTATCATTACCATCGACATAGATATCATCTGCATGTACTCTTGGTCCTCGATAAGCTTCATTATTTTTCAGTAAAATAGTATCTCCGTTTGTCATAACAAAGGAATTATCTTTATCAATACCAACTTCCTGTGATAATTGAGCATGGATTTTAAGCATACGATATTCTCCATGCATAGGCATAAAATACTTTGGTTTCATTAACATTAACATTAGTTTTTGTTCTTCTTGACTTCCATGACCAGAAGTATGAATAGAATTAAGTGCTGAATTTGTTAATACATTAGCACCTGATCGAAACAATTTATTAACGACTTTATTAATACTTGTTGCATTTCCTGGAATTGCACTGCTCGAAAAAACAACGGTATCCCCAGGTTTGATTGTCACAAATTTATGCACACCAGCAGCGATTCTAGATAAGGCAGCTAAAGGTTCTCCTTGACTTCCAGTACACAATATTAAAATCTTTTCATCAGGCATCCGTTTTGCTTGATCATTATTTATAAAATAACGATCAGGACATTTGATATAGCCTAAGTTTCTTGATGTTTGAATAACATTTTCCATTGAACGTCCATATATTAAAATCCTTCGATCGAATTTAATAGCAGCTTCAACAATTTGTTGTACACGATGTACATTTGATGCAAATGTTGCAACAATTAAACGACCCTCTGTCTTCCTAAAAATGTTTTGAATAGCATTAGAAACTTTTTTCTCACTAATTGAAAAAGCTTCAATTTCAGAATTGGTAGAGTCACTCATTAATAAAGTAACTCCAGTAGTTCCTAAAAAGGACATAACTTGTAAATCAGCTTCTTCTCCTACGGGAGTTAAATCAAATTTAAAATCACCAGTAGAAACTACTCTACCATTTGGAGTATTAATAACAATACCTAATGATTCAGGAATCGAATGGGTAGTTCTAAAGAAGCCAATATTAAAGTATGTTGTTTTAATGACGGATTCATCATTAATTTCTGTAAAACTAGTAGGAAAAGCAGGCTTTCTCTCTTCTAATTTACGTTTGATTAAAGCGGTTGCTAAAGGAGAAGCATAAATCATAGGAACCGTAATTTTTTGGAGTAAAAAAGGAATACCGCCAATATGATCCTCATGACCATGTGTAATTAATAAAGCCTTGATTTTGTCTTGATTTTGAGCTAGGTAGGTATAATCAGGAATGATGTAATCAATTCCAGGAATATCATCTTCTGCAAATCGAACACCTGAATCAATAATTATTAATTCATTTTTATGTTCGATACAATACATATTCTTTCCAACTTCATTTAATCCTCCTAATGCAAATACTTTTGTTGCATTAGGATCAACTTTAACATCTTCTTTTGTTTTCTTTCTTTGAATCGCCTTTTTTTGAACATTTTTTGAGCGATTATTTTGCATAACGTCACCTCTAATTTTCATATTTTTTATGTAAAACACAATAAAAGAATCAATGATAAGCATTGAATAATAAACATTGAATAATAAACGTTAGTTTATACTTATATTATTGTTTTAGTCAGTTGTTCTATTCATTATAACACATTATTTTAAAAAAATCGAAATAAATACTATAATTATTAACATATAGTAATAGTAAACAAAAATAGTGCAGATTGTGCTGATTATACTCTTTTTATTTACAATAACAATGTCTTTGTTAATATAACATAATAATAAGAATACAGGAAATACTATTAGAAGGAGGAAGATACATGAACCAATTAGAACAACTCTATTATGAAATAGAGTATCACTTATTGAATAATTCACAACCATCTACGTATTTTAATCAAATATATAGTCTACCAAATTTTCAATTATATCCTTTTGCTTTACTTTATCAATTGAAATATACTGAACAATCAAAGAAATATCATCCAGAGGGTAATGTATGGAATCATACTATGCTTGTGATTGATCAAGCAGCAAAAGTTAAAGACCAAAGTAAAAATTCACAAGCCTTTATGTGGGCTGCTTTACTACATGATATAGGCAAACCAAGTTCTACAATGAAAAAAGGTAAGAAATTCACCTCTTATAATCATGATATTATTGGCCAAAAGTTAGCTAAGGAATTTTTAGAAGTTTTTAGTGATGATCAAAATTTTATCGATCAAGTTTCTATGCTTGTTCGATGGCATATGCAAATTTTACTAATTACTAAGCGATTACCTAATGCTAATATAAAGGAAATGAAACATCAAGTCGATATTGAAGAGCTTGCTTTGTTAGGGATGTGTGATCGTTTAGGACGATTAGATGTTGATGTTCAATCTGAAAGAAAAAGCATTCAGACATTTCTTGAAATGTGTAAGGAAGAGAAACTATAATACAATTGTTAACAGTTAAAATAACTAAATATTAACTAAACGAACCCTTAGAAATTGTTGTTAGATATGTTATTCATAATTTATTAGCGAAGAGTAATAATAAGTGATTTTTTCATAACAATCTAATAATGATAAAGTAATCGGTATAATTAAATCAAAGTAGTGATTACATTTCGTAAAGGATTTAGTAATAAGTATCTTTTTTGCTTTGCAAATTTTTATGTCCTCTAATAAAGAAGGATACTCAAAGTATTTTCCTTCTAAAGAGGTAATGATTAATAAATCATTTGAGGTAAGTAAATGTATCTGTTCTGTTTGTTTGATGGTTTGATAATAAACATCACTTAGCTTACCTAAATAAGTTAAATTATATTGAAGTTTTTGATGATATAATTGAATGAGGCCATAACCATTTAATACTATCTTATTACTAGCATGTAATAAAGAAGCGAATGCTGAATATAGATAAAACTCTTGCGAATTGATAGCATCATCAAAGTGTTTTATCTTAAAAGAATTAGTAGGAGTTATTCTAAAAATATGTCGAAAATTAGAGTAGTTTCCATAACCTATTTCTTTCATGAAACGGTTAATGCTTGCTATAGAAACATGACATGATTGAGCAATTTTTTCTAACGAGTAATACTGAATCTGATTTATATTTTTAAGTAATATTTCTGCGATATGAGTATATGTCGATTCTTTATATGTTCTATTTTTATATTGATATAGCACTAAAATAATTTCTTCCATTAGAATCCCCTCATCTTATATTATAAATAACAATGCTTTTTTTGGCAATTGTTTGTATAGAAGAAAAAAAGATTCGTTGATGAATCTTTTTAGAGATACAATAATGTCACGTTACCATACATACCATAATCACGTTTTTGTTTTTGTAAATAAGAATAAAGATTCGTATAAACAATAATAGTAAGAGTATTATTGCAAGTGATGTAATCTGTCATCCGAATCGTAGTATGGTAGGTATCTGTTGGATAAATAGTTTTCTCATTAATACATATTTGAAAAGTATCACAGACATTTTCTATATATAAAAACACTTCTTTACTATCATCTAATTCAAATGTAGTTCTATAAATAATTTTGCCGGCAAAGAACTCTAATTCATCATTAATTTGATGTAATGGTAGTAATTGATGTAATGAATAAGAGTTTACTAATTGATAATTAAAATCAGAGAAAATCGAAGTAGATGAATTAGGGACTAGTGAGTAGGCAAGCAAGTTCCAATTTGTTAAAGGAAGTGTTTTATAAGAATCATTGATTAAAACTTCTTTTACTTTTGATTTTACATTTGAACTAATTAGAATAACTTTCGCTTCGTCTGCTTTAAATGATAATTTACATTTAATCTTTCTATCATTAATTCGAGTGTATTCTATTTCTTGATATTGTTTTGTTAATGGGTCATATACGTAAGGAATACCTTGACCAACGAGCGAAAGAGTAACAATACAATTATGGAAATATTTATTTTTATTAATAGTTGGATAAATTGCTTCAGGATTAAATATTTCTTTATCCTTATTATGGGTAGGATATAAACCATAAGTAATTGGTTGATAATGATATAAATAGTAATAATTATCTATTTGGTGTTCGGTATGGATAGTGGCAATAGGTGCTTGATGATCATAAGTTGCATCTGATGGGAGAATTTGTCTTATATGATTAAAAGCTTCTTTTATTGTCGTAAAGTAATAAACTGATTTCTGCTTTAACATAGCACTAATTGCTTTTTCAATTGATATATTCTCTTCTTGTAATGAATAATAACTACTATAATAAGGTAATTGACCAATGAAAATGATTGGAAAATCTTGATATATAAATTCATTTAGTTTATTAATCGTAGCTAATGTCATCTGTTCTTGATTTACAATAAGTAATGCTTTATAACTTGGTCCATCCACATCTAGTCTATGATCTTTAACAATTGAATTTTTGTGTTGTAATAATTCAGGACTTAAAAAGTCATAGCTATAGCCATGTTGAATGAATAAACTATCATCTTTAAATAAATGATTTCCATCGCTGCCTTTACCAGGATTTAAGTATTCATGACGATAGATTGCAATATCTACTTTATGTCTATAAGATAAGATTTTATTATAATAGCCTATTCTATCAATATAACTTTTTGCTTGTTCTTTTGATAATGTACGATTCCAATAATTAGAAACCATCTGACCAAATGGTTCATAACCTGGCCATTTGATTTCCTTTCTAGAAAGTTTTCCAGAATATGTGGCTCCATGCAATACCTGATGATTGATTCCACCTAAATATCCTCGTTTTATCCACCATAAGAGGTCTTCATAACTTTGACCATAGCCATTTAAAAACTCTGCTGAGCATTCATAGGAGTATGTTGGTTTATGGTCAATATGGACGGCACCGGACATCATTCTTAAATTATCAATGGTTGGTCTATTTAATGCTTCTGTTTCAGGAACTGTGACAGTAAGAGCTGATAGTTCAACTTGAAAAGGTTTATTATAGGCAACCTGATATCGTAATGAAAGATTGTGAGCAGAAAAATATTCTTGCAAATATTTTAAATGATATTCAGTATATAAATAGGTAATCATCTCTAAATAATCATATTGTATTTGCTTTGTTATCTCTATATGATTAAAAACATAATTAGGAATGTCATTGTTTGGATATGTTTTTTCTAAACCGATAATAGGTAAATAAGGAAGTAAAGAATATCCTTTTCTTTCTATAAATTGAGAATCAAAATTTCGGGTCCATTCCATAGAAACTTTGTATTCTAATGAGTCACAAAAAATTGATGTTAAAGAATCTAAGTTTCTATGTATACTTGGAAATAAATTGTTTTCAAAATAGTGAATACAAGCATTGCTTCCTTCTTTACTTAAATGATCTATAACAAAATATTTATTTAGTACCTTTTGGCAAGCTGGTTGTTCATAAAAAGCAAACATAATGCAGTCATTGTTAGCTTTAAATGAGACGGTTGTCTGATTCGAATCACTAAACAAATTTTGATAACTATGCCTATCTAATATATTACTATGAATAGAATCATATACAAATAAAGCAATTAACGAACTTTTGATATCAGGGTGTATTACTCTAGGTGTTGGGATGTTCCCGTGAAAGCTTTCACCCTTACTCAATTGTAAAGTACCATATGTTAGTTCGTATAAACTTGCTTTATGTGTAGGACTATCAATTGATGGCATTGCAATTGGCCATTGAGGACCATTCGTAATATCAACTCTCATAGAATACTTTTTTGCTTCTTTTAAAATAGTATTAATCACTTGGTTCCAATATGTACTACCCCATAGATATTTTTTCTCTATTTCAAAAGCGGTTTGAAAAGCAACAACTTCAATTCCACTAAAACCTCTTTCATACAAATCTTTGATATCGTTTTTTATGTCTTCTAAATTGACACATGCTTGTGGCAACCAATAACGAATCATTGGTGTATATTTTCTTTCTTTTGTCATAATCTAACCTCCGTTATTATTATGATATTTAATTAGTTAATAAACTTATCATATATTGATTAGTTTTTACATCCTATAAAATAATTTTGTTTATAACTAAAAAAAACAAGGAATACTAAGTAAAGAAAAAATAAGAAAGGATATAGATAGCATGCTAAAAGTACAATTAAGAGAAAAGAATCAAATCATAGAAATAGAAGATGTTACGTTAAGAAAAGGAGAAGGAGCTAATTATAATATTATCGGTTATCAAGAAGGAAAAGAGATAGAATTAATCAGTATTGCTTCAAAAGAATGGGCAGAGGGAATTTTGAATAATATGAAGAATGCGTTACAAACGACACAAAGCGAAGAAGTGTTTAAGTTTCCAGATATAAATGCTAAAGAATTTGATGTATGGTAGAAAGATTAAAAAGTATATTTTTCCTATATTCATAGAAATAGTCAAGAAAAAAAATCGCCAAATTAGATTAAAATATCCTATAGAAAGTTAATTATTTACAATCTATAGGCTATTTTTGTATACTTAGTAATTATGGTATTAAACAATTTTTTCTTTATGTCTATTAGTGATACAAATATAATAAATTGAAAGTTGAAATTACTAAGATGTTATTATATATATAGTAGTAGAGGTGATAATTGTATTTAGAAAGTTATGAAACTTCAAAGATATTTTCATATTTTTAATATTTTTTTTAAAGAAGGTGAACTATTTGCATACATTAACTGTCTAAATAGTAGGGTAGGTAAAATCTAGGGAATCTTTGGGTAGCAAACATAGCTAAAAAAGAGAACTTACTCAGATAGTTGAGAAAGAATAATGTTGAAATTAACTCCAATACTTAAATTATTTATTAATGGGTTTGTCTGCTTTAAAATATAGTACTTTCATTATTTTGTCGTATTTTAGCGAAACAACACGAAATCACTATTATGCTATTTGCATTATTTTGAGTAAATTGGACAAAAAAGAAAACAATATTTTTCTTTTATTAAATATCGTAAAAACTAAATATTTTTTAAAGAAAATAAAAAAATATTGATAAAACAAGAAATTAATAGTATTATTAAGTAGATTAATTCTAAATATTGATATTTTACGAAAGGAATGATTACTATTAGATTATTAATTACACGACAGTGCGATTATGCTATCCGCATTGTTCGAGCATTAGCAAATAATGAAAAGCTTACAGTTGTAGAAATTTGTGATAAAGAGAATATACCACAACCATTTGCATATAAAATATTAAAAAAATTAGAAAATGGTTTGATTGTACGCGGATATAGGGGGGTAAATGGAGGTTACCAATTAATTGCTTCACTAGATACTGTTACTATATACGATATCTATACACTCATAGAAGGAGAAATGTATATTAATGAGTGTACGCAAGGAGAATACAGTTGTCCTAATAATATAGATGGAAAAGAGTGCGAAATACATAAACAACTAAGAAGTGTACAAGAACAACTCATACAAATTATGAAAGGCAAAATTTTAGGAGAAATCATTGGAGTTTCTGAGTTGAAAGACGAAAAGGTATTAATATAAAAGCAAATACTATTATTGCTTTTACTAACGACTACAAAATTAAATAGTAACTTTATCATCTATTGGTACTTATTGAAAGACTTACTTCTGTTTCTTTTCTTCTAAACAGAAGTAAATTTTTTTATTTAAGAATTTTACAAGCTTTACTTCATTAAACTACAATACATATTGAAAGACTTACTTGACTTCAATTCTTCTGATTGTATTTCATTTTTCCCATTCAACAGGGACTCTAAATAAGCTCTAAATAAATTAAGAAACGTATTGACGAATAAAGAAAGATATGCTATTATTATCTAGCAGTCAATTAATGGACCTGTAGCTCAGCTGGTTAGAGCGCACCCCTGATAAGGGTGAGGTCGATGGTTCGAGTCCATTCAGGTCCACCATTAATTATTTTTTTATATAAGATAATAAGGGGCTTTAGCTCAGCTGGGAGAGCGCCTGCTTTGCACGCAGGAGGTCAGCGGTTCGATCCCGCTAAGCTCCACCATTTTGCATAACACTATCCAACAAGGATAGTTTTTTTATGTAAATAAAAGGATGAGGTAGCTAATTATTAATCCTATCTTGTTTATCTTTTTTCATTTCTAGAAAATAGCTAAAAATGAACTAAAAAAGAGCTGAAAAAGAAGCAAAACTCTATTGATTAAATTATATTAATATGATAGAGTGGTGGATAGTACATAGTTAGATAAATAATTTAGTTAGTAAGCATTGTTTTCATTATAAGCGTTGTGCGCTTTTTTATTTTTGAGAAGGAGTTGATAAAAGATGCAAATCAAAAAATTTATTGGAACAAAACAGTTTTACAAAGAAACTATCATGATTGCTTTACCCATTATGTTACAGCAATTTGTTACTTCATTTGTTAACTTAATTGATAATATAATGATTGGCGGTGTTGGTAGTGTTGCCTTAACTAGTGTTACTGTTACAAATCGATTTTATCTTTTATTCAATTCTACTTTATTTGGTATTGGTGGGGCTGCTGCAATATTTATTTCACAATATTATGGTGCTAAGAATAAAGAAAAATGTCAAAAGGTATTTAATTTAACGATTTTAATAAGTCTCATTGCAGCAATTGCATTTACAAGTGTGTTGGTATTTATGCCTACTTTGTCATTAAAACTATTTACAAATACACAAAGTATTGTTGATTTAGGATTAGAATATATTAACTATATTAAATATTCTTATATTCCATATGCCATTACATTTACATGTATGATGTCTTTACGATCTGTAGGAATTACAAAAATACAAATTGTTACTGGATCTATATCTGTGTTGATAAATGTAGTATTAAATTATTGCTTAATTTTTGGTAACTTTGGTTTTCCAGAATTAGGTGTAGCTGGAGCTGCAATAGCAACTTCAATCGCTAGAATTGTCGAAATGCTAATATGGATTGTGATTATTGCAAGAAAGAAGTACTTTTTTGTTTGGGATTGTAAGAGTATTTTAAAAGTAGATATTACTTTGTTGAATAGTATGTCTAAAAAAGCAATTCCATTAATTATCAATGAGATATTATTTTCTTTAGGATCAACTTTGATATTTAAGTCGTATATGCGTTGTGATGAATACTTAGTTGCTGCTATTTCGGTTGTGGATACAGTCGTAAATATAGCTTTCATTATTTTTGGTGGTATTTCTAGTGCGGTAAGTATTATGATTGGGAAACGTCTAGGAGCAAATCAATTAGAAGAAGCTAGAGATAATTCATTAAAATTGGTAGCTTTTGGCGTAATAGTTTCTGCTGCGATGGGACTTATCTTATTTATCGCTGCTTCTTACATACCAAATGTTTATAATTTAGATGCTGATATTAATCGGGTTATTGTTATCTTATTAAGGATTAAGAGTGTGTTATTACCTGTATATGTTGTTAATGTTTGCGTCTTCTTTATCCTAAGAGCTGGTGGGGATGCCAAATCAACATTGATTATGGACTCTGTGTTTTTATGGGTAGTGAACGTGTTGGTATCAAATGTATTATCAATATATTTTGTCTTACCATTGATTACTTTATATGTCATAGTGGAATGCCTAGATTTCTTTAAATTAGCATTAGCAATGTATTACCTAAAAAAAGGTACTTGGGTAAATAATATTACAATACAATAAATCAAACAATCGTCACAGATTTTAGATAGATATCTAAAATCTGTGTTTTTTTTATATCAATAGTCTGATAATTGTTTGTTTATCTATAAAAGTTGTGTTATACTAACTCTTGTTAGTCATCGCTAACTTATAAGTTAGGAGTAGTGAAAGTAATAGGAGGAAAGTTATGTTTCGTAAATTTTATAAAATTATATACTTGGGCTTAGCATTTTTATGTTTAGCAATTGGATCGATTGGAGTTGTATTACCAGTATTACCAACAACACCTTTTTTATTGCTAGCTTCTTTCTTTTTTGCGAAAGGATCTTCGAGATTTCATCATTGGTTTATGAAAACTAAATTATACAAAAATCATTTACACAAATTTATTATTTCAAAAGCAATGACATTGAAAACGAAACTATGTATTTTATTTCCAGTTTCCTGTATGTTACTATTTGCCTATTTTATAGCACCCTTTTGGCATGCTAAAGCGTTAATTATAGTTGCTTTTTTCTTTAAATATTATTATTTTTTCTTTCGAATTCGTACAAGTAAGCCTGAGGAAATTGCTTAATATGATTTCAAAAGAAAAAATGAAAAAACAAGAAAATGAAATAACGAAATGGGGGAGATTGTGTGATTAATAAAAGGTTATTAGGTTTATTAAAAGAGAACATCAAATATATTAAATTAACGCTCATCTATCAATGGGCAGCATTAATTATGAATATTATCTTTATATTTTGTATCGCTACTATTCTCGCACTCGTAAATAATCAAGATATTCGTATTTTATGGTTAGTCGTAATTGCAATTGCCACAATTATCATGAGGGGATTGCTGCAATCAAAAGCGACGATGTCTAGTTATCATGCTTCAAAAGATGTAAAGAAATCATTACGAGAAATGATATATTTAAAAATATTACAATTAGGAAATCGTTATCAAGAAACGATGTCATCTGCCCAAGTGATTCAAGTAGCGAATGATGGCGTAGAACAATTAGAAATTTATTTTGGCAAATATTTACCACAATTATTCTATAGTCTAATAGCACCACTGACTTTATTTTTACTTCTTACGTTTATAAATTTAAAAGTAGCAATTGTTTTAATTGTCTGTGTACCATTAATACCAATATCAATTGTTGTAATTCAAAAATTTGCTAAAAAAATAGTAGCAAAATATTGGGGAAGTTACACTGAATTAGCAGATAGTTTTTTAGAAAATTTGCAGGGACTAACAACACTAAAGATTTATCAAGCAGATGAACGTAAAGCTAAGCAAATGGATCAAGAAGCAGAGAATTTTAGGAAGGTAACAATGCGTGTCTTGATCATGCAATTAAACTCGATTAGTGTTATGGATTTGGTTGCCTTTGGTGGGGCAGCGATTGGAATAGTTGTCGCTATTTTAGAGTTCAAAGAGGGTAATATTGAATTTGTTGGATTAATTGCTGTTTTGTTATTATCAGCAGAATTTTTTATTCCTTTACGATTATTAGGTTCATTTTTCCATATTGCTATGAATTCGATGGCAGCAAGTGATACTATTTTTGAACTATTAGATATTGATACTCAAGATACTACTAGTTTCAATATTGATAAAGAAAATTTGGATATTCATCTGAGGAATGTTGATTTTGCTTATGAAGAGGGTAGAAACATATTACACAATATAACAATAGAAATACCTAAGTGTCATTTCATTGCTTTTGTAGGAGAATCTGGAAGTGGTAAAAGTACGCTAGCTAGTATTTTATCAGGCTATCAAAGACAATATTCTGGAAGCATATGCATTGGAGAATTAGAATTAAGAGATATATCGGAATCTAGCTTAATGGATACTATCACAGTTGTAAATCATGATGGGTATCTATTTGCTGAAACAGTTGCTTATAATTTACGCCTGGCTAAGAGTGATGCTAGTGATCAAGAATTATGGAATGTATTAGAGCTAGTCAAATTAGATCAATTTATAAAAGAAAATGGTGGTCTTTCAATGCAGTTATTAGAGCAAGCCAACAATTTATCTGGAGGGCAAAAACAGCGATTGGTATTAGCTAGAGCTTTACTAAAAAATACACCTATTTATATATTTGATGAAGCAACTTCAAATATTGATGTTGAAAGTGAATATACCATTATGAATGTGATTTATCAATTAAAAAAGAAAAAAACGGTGCTTCTAATATCGCATCGTTTAGAAAACGTAATACAAGCAGATTACATTTATATGATTGAAAGTGGTAGCATCGTTGAAGAAGGAACGCATGATTACTTATATCAAAATAACGGTGCCTACGCTACGATCTATAAGATGCAAGAAAATTTAATGAAAATAACGAAAGGAAATTAACGATATGGTTAGAAAAACAAGTAGGGTAATGCTAAAATTAATTGGATTAATAAAACCTTTATTACTGATTATGCTTTTCGCCATCTTATTAGGTGTATTGGGATATTTATGTGCTATGTTTATCACGATAGTTGGAGCAATAGCAATTGTTAAGTTATTAGGTTATAATGTCTCATTATCATTGAATGTAATGTTATTACTTATGGTACTATTTGGAGCTTTACGTGGTTTTTTACGTTATGGAGAGCAAGCGTCAAACCATTATATTGCTTTTAAAATATTAGCATTAATAAGAAGTAAGGTATTTGCAAAATTAAGAGAACTCTCCCCAGCAAAATTAGATGAAAAAGATAAAGGAAATCTGATTTCAATTATTACGAGTGATATTGAATTATTAGAAGTATTTTATGCTCATACAATTTCACCTATTGCAATTGCTATCATTGTTTCCATCATTATGATTATTTTTATTGGACAATACCATATTATATTAGCAGTTATTGCAGGTAGTGCTTATTTCTTTATTGGATGTATTCTCCCTGTCTATTTTAATAAAAAAGGTGGATCAATTGGACAAACCTTTCGAGATGATTTTGGGAATATGAATAGTTTTATTTTGGATAGTCTTAGAGGAATTAATGAAAGTATCCAATTTAAGCATGGAAAAAAACGCTTAAATCAAATTAATCAACGTAGTGATGCATTAGAAGAACAACAATTTAGATTGAAGAAATTTGAGGCACAAAACAAAGCAATTAACGATGCTTTTGTTTTAAGTTTTTCATTAATGATGCTAGTAGCTGCTATTCTTTTATTTAAAGAAGGATGGATGACAATTGAAGGTGTCATCATAAGTAGTGTTGCTATACTTTCTTCTTTTGGACCAGTAGTAGCCCTTAGTGCTTTATCAAATAATTTATACCATACAATAGCAAGTGGTAATAGAGTATTGGATTTATTAGAAGAGAAGCCAATTGTTTACGATATTGAAAACCAAGAAAAAGGTATATTTGGTGATATACATGTTGAAAATATTTCATTTGGATATGAACAAGAAGAAATAATTAGCAATATGAGTTTGTCAATTCCCAAACATAAAATTATTGGAATTCATGGCAAAAGTGGATCAGGTAAATCAACGTTATTAAAGCTTTTAATGCGATTTTGGAAGGTTGATCAAGGGACTATTTCTATTAATTCTCGAGATATTGAATCAATCAATACTTCTGATTTACGAATAATGGAAGCTTATGTAACGCAGGACACCTATTTATTTCATGATAGTATAGCAAACAATATTGCATTAGGTAAAGATGTTTCTATCGAAGAGATACAAGAAGCAGCTAAGAAGGCTTCTATCCATTCATTTATCATGGAATTACCAAATGGATATGATACGAAAGTAGGGGAATTGGGTAGTACATTATCAGGTGGAGAAAAACAGCGAATTGGTGTTGCAAGAGCATTTCTGCATAATGCTAATGTGATATTGTTGGATGAACCAACAAGTAATTTGGATAGTTTAAATGAAGCAATTATTCTAGAATCATTAAAAAATGAAAGTGAGCAAAAGACGATTATACTAGTGACACATCGCAAATCGACAATTAGTATAGTTGATACCATATATCAGATGGATGAATTTAGAGTGTCATAAAAGATATAAAAGAGAAAAACGATGTAACCATTTTTCTCTAGATGAAATATTTAGTTAAGGAAGTTTTGATTTAGAATAGTTATTACTTTTTCTATTTCTTCCGTATTTAAATGATAATAGACTCTTTTCTTTTCTGTTGTAAAAGTAACAAGATTTAATTCTAATAATTGATTCATATGATGAGAAATAGTAGCACCAGTTAATGAAAGTTCTTTTGCTAATTCTTGACTATAATAATCTTTTGTCTTTAATAATGTTAATATGGTATATTTGGTTTTATCGGATAACGCTTTAAAAAGACTAAGAATACTATTTTCTTCTTCTAAACGTACCTCTTTTAAGCGTAAACCGGTTAGAATAAATATACCAAAAGAATAAACAATAGAGTCAGAAAAGGGGACAATACGACCAACTAATGAATGAGCATTTATAATACTTGGATACACAATATAGGAAGATTTAGCAAATTCTTTAAAGAAGGTAAGTTTTTGCTGATTGATTTCATTATTTAAATCAATCATAAATTTATCAATCATTGGTTGATATTTAGTAAGTAATAGTTGATATTTTGGATTAATGATTTCTATTAGTTGATGAATGTATTGATAGAAATCATCAAAACTATAAATAATTTGAATTAACTGATATTTAATACTATCAGTGGTATCAAGTTCGAAAACAGTTTTGGTAAATTCTTCTTTTGATGCAAATGATAAATCTCTATTAGATAAATGCTGTTGTACAAAGAAATAAACACTTTCCTCTTTTGCAGTATCAGTAGATTCTTCGTAATAATAAAATATTAGAGCTAACGAAATTTCTGAATCTAAATTGGTAAATAAGATTTCAGCATAAGGATGATTTAAAATATCTTTGAAATCTTTTTTTATATCTTGTAAGAATAAATTAATTTCTTCAATAGCACTATTATTTCTTTCTAATTGTAATTGAGTCTCTTTCGATACTAGGTTTAATAAGTTCTCTGTAGGTGTAAATGGTTCAATTGGTCTTTGGTTATAGATAGAATTGATAATTGTTAATTGTTCCATAAATTCACTAGGATACGAATAGATGGTATTTGCTTTCTTCATAATGTTTACTCCTTTAGTCGCTTACTAATAGTCTACCACACTTTACTGTTGAATAGTATCTTTGAATGTTTTTAAATATTGATGATAATAACCCTTTTTCTTTATTAATTCTTCATGAGTTCCACTTTCTTTAATGTATCCTTGATCTAGGAAGTGAATAATTGCATTTTTTGGTAATGTTTCTAATTGATGAGTTACTAATAAAATGGTATGTGTTTGACTTAAATGCTCTATTGTTTCTATAATTTCTTTACTAGATGTTTCATCCAAAGCACTAGTTGGTTCATCAAAGATTAAGATAGGAGCTGCTTTATTGATTGCTCTAGCAATGGCTATTCTTTGAAGTTGGCCTCCTGATAAATTACCACCATTTTCTGTGATTCTAGTATTGAATTGTTGCTCTAATTGCATGATGAAATCATAAGCATAGGCTTTTTTACTTGCGTCAACAATTTCTTCTTTCGTGGAATTTAAATTACTTAGTTTAATATTTTGTTCTATGGACATATCAAATAATTGATAACTTTGATCAATATAAGCAAATAGTTTGTTCCATGTAGACTTTGAGCTAGTTTGATACTTTAGATTTCCACAAGTCATTGATAAATCATCACGATCATAAAGTCCCATGATTACTTTTAACAAGCTTGTTTTCCCAGAACCACTAGGACCAATAAAAATATTAATGGTATTTTCTTTAATAGTTAGCTTAATATTTTTTAAGATTGGATTTGGTGTAGTTAAATAAGAGAAATTTAAACTGTTAGTTTCTAATTGATAAGAGCCATCCCATGGTTCATCAATTATTTCTTTTTTCTTTGAAAGAATTGGTTTACTATTTAAGATATCGTCTAATCTTTTTACAGCTTGTGCTGGTCCTTGCATTAAAGCGAATGATGCACCTAAACTTCCCATTCCTCTAGCTAAATCACTTGAAAGAGTGGGAACCATAATTAAAGCAGGAAGTGTTAGAAGGTTTTTAGAAATTAAATAACTACCAAAAATGAAAGCTCCTACTAATGATAACCAACCTTGAAAAGTCATAAATAAGTTTTGCCAAGTAGAAATAAAAGCTTCTTTATAAGATAAAGATAAATATTCATTATTTTCATTCATTGTATCTTTGTTTGTTTTCTCTTGAAGATTGAATGATTTAATAGTAATGATATGTTTTATAGCGTTAATAACAGATTGATTAATAGAGGCATTCTTTTCTAATTTCTTTTGTTCATTAATTGCTAAAGGTTTTGTGAATAATAACTGAATACATAATCCGCTGATTCCTACTAAGATAGAGAAGATACCAATATTAGTATCAATAAGAAATAAAGTCAAGCTAGAAAAAATAATTGAAATAGAGCAACTTAAGACTCTACTAACAGGACCAAATACTAATTGTATAGCTAAATCTGCATCGCTATTGATAGAGCTAATAGGGTTTTTATTAATCAAGTCGGGTGATTCAATATTTAAATATAAATAGTGTTGGAATATTTTTTTCTTTACACTTTTAACCATTTTAGCAACAGCAATGTTACTAACATAGGTTCCTAATGTTAAAAAGATAAGATAGAGTAAATAAGAGATAATAAACAATATGGTAGTATTTTTAACATTCGTACTTGAAGAAGAAAGTATCGCCGAAGTCAATTGATTTAAATATAATGAATGGAGTAAGGCAAAGATAAAACTTTGACTACTATAAAGAATAATCCCAATAATATAAGGAAAAGCAAATGGCTTAATAAAAGGTGATAACGTTTTAAAAGCTTTTATTGTTTGTTTCATATAATTACCTCTTCTTCTTTTGATTGAAAGCTAGAGTGATTACTTAAATCTATGATTTGATCACAAGCTTTTATTGTTTCATTTCTATGAGTGACAAATAAAATAGTTTTATCTTTTAATGAAGTAGTAAATGTTTGAAGGAAAGCAGCTTCTACTTGCATGTCTAAGGCACTGGTAGCTTCATCAAATAAGAGGATCGGTGCATCTTTATATAAAGCTCTAGCGATGGCAATTCGTTGAAGTTGACCACCTGATAAGTTTTGAGTAGTGTTAAGGTTTGATTCAAATTGATTAGGTAAGGCAAGGATAACATCTAGTATTTGGGCATCGCGACAAACTTGATATAGTTTTTCTTGGTCATATTCTTGATTCAAAATGATATTTTCTTTAATACTACTGGAGAATAAATAAGGAGTCTGCGGTACATAGGAGATTAAATCTCTGATTTGTGCTTTTGATAAGGATTGAAAATGTTGACCAGTGAGATAGATATCACCTTTTTCTATTTCTAGAAAGGATAATAATATTTTTAGTAAAGTGCTTTTACCACAACCGCTATCCCCAATTAAGGCTATCTTATCTCCTTTATTGATAGATAAAGAGAAATCTTTGAAAAGATAAGTATTATCATATATGAATGATATATCTTGTAGTAAAATCTCTGGTGAAGAAGATAATGAAGAAGACGAATTGATAATTTCTTTGGTGTTTTCTTTTTCTAATTCCATGATTTCTAGTGAGGTAGTGGAGTTTGCTAGTTTTGTTTGAATATCATTTAATCGTTGTGAAAGCATCCCTAGAAATTCATTAGCTTTATTAGCAAGTGTTGTAAATACGATGAAATCAGCAATGCTGATTGTGCCGTTAATGGTGGCTAAAGCGGCTCCTAGAAAGCAGATAATGATTGGGAATAAAGTAAGAAAGACACTTGAAACGATTAAGGATAGAAACAATTTTATATATTTATTATGTTCTTTAAAATAGGATTGATAGTTATTGGAGAATTCCTCCAACATATATTCTTCTAGATTGAATGCTGATATTGTGGTCGCGTTATTTAAGGAATTCAACATGAAATGATTATAGGTGGATCTCGTTGTTGATACGTTAATTTGTTGTTTTTGAATAGGTGTTGATACTTTGACTTGGATAAATGATAGAATGGGATAAAGGATAATGAATAAGCAAGTTAATTGTAGATTGATTAAAGCCATAAAGATGATTGAAATGATAAATGTAATAAATTCAAATAGTACGTTTGGAATATCATCAGATAGTAATTCAGCACTACTTTTTAAATCATTAGTAAAAATAGATAATAATTCGCCACTTTTTTGTTTCGTAATTTGATTATATTTTATATTTAATAAATGATTCGTATAGGCATTTTTAAATTTAGTATATATTTTCGCATTTTGTTGTTTCTTGAAATAGTTTTGGATACTACCGAATACTAATTTAATAATAATTATAAAAGACATGGTTGTAATAAAATTTTGAATCGATTGTTGATTTACTGCGGATTGCCCTATTGTTCCTGTTAGTTTCGTTATATAGACATCACTTATTGCGACTATGGTGATAATTAAGATATAGGGAATTAAATAGTAATGATATCTGATTGAAAATGTGTTGATAATTTTTTGTATTGTTTTCATGCAAGTCTCCTTAATTAGAAATACATCTACTTATATATGTTAGATACAAATCTAATTATAATTAGAAATAAATAGTTTGTCAATACTATGATAGAAAGATATCTATCTATATGTGTTAGATAGATATCTACTATTTATTTTAACACTTATGAGGTAAAGAGAAATAGATTACTATTGGATTAAAATTATAAGTTTTCCTATGTTTTTTGTAAAAATAAGGGTATAATAGATAAAAAGAAAAATGGGGGATGAAAAATGGCGAAAAATAGCAAAAACAACGCTAATGCTGGTGGGTATATTGTTACTACATTGAATGGTATGGCTTATGGATTCTTTTGTAGTTTGATTATTGGTGTTATTTTAAGTCAATTAGGATCGTTATTATCTATATCTGAGTTTACGTATTGGGGGCAAGTAGCGAAAAACTTAATGGGACCGGCAATTGGGATTGGGATTGCTTATACGATTAATGCAACTGGAATTACTTTAATTTCAGCAGTCATCGCTGGTGCTATTGGGGCAGGTACATTTAGTGGTGGAGGAATTGCTAGTGGAGATCCAGTATGTGCATATTTAGCAGTTCTTGTTGCGGTAGAAGCTTGTAAGAGGGTACAAGGAAAAACACCTGTTGATATATTAATTGTACCGCTAACTTCAATTGTTGTATCTGGAGTAGTAACAAAGTTTGCTGGACCTTATGTAGCACAGTTTGTAAATTATATTGGTGGTATTATTAATGAAGCAACCGTATTACAGCCATTATTAATGGGTATTTTAGTCGCTGTCTTAATGGGTATGGCATTGACTGCACCAATATCAAGTGCAGCTATTGGTATAATTTTAGGGTTAGATGGGATAGCAGCTGGAGCTGCTGTCGCTGGTTGTTGTGCACAAATGCTTGGATTTATGATTATGTCAATGGACGATAATGATATTGGTGATGTAATTGCGATTGGTATTGGAACGAGTATGTTGCAATTCAAGAATATAGTAAAAAAACCGATTATTTGGCTTCCACCAATTATTACTAGTGCTATTGTTGGTCCGATTGCTAGTGTTGTATTGAAGCTTAAAGCGACACCTGCAGGATCGGGAATGGGAACTGCTGGGTTTGTTGGACCATTAACAGTGATTGAAGTAATGGGTAATTCTTATTGGATACCAGTGATTATTGTTGATGTTATTTTACCAATTGTAATTACTTATAGTATTTATTATGTATTTAGAAAAATAGATTGGATATCTAAAGGCGATTTAAAAATCACCAGATTATAAAATTTTATAATAAGAAAGTTGTTGAAGCAATAAAAAACGTAATATGAAAAGTTACCCTATTATTAATTAAAGTTTAATAATAGGGTGTTTTTTACTATGATTAATTTAGCTTTCATCAATCAGTAGCTAATTGATGACACTATTCTTACGTATTTGAAAAATACAAATAGTTGCTAATAATGCTGAATAAAACGATGTTTTTGTTGTTTCCTATTGCGAAATAAAAAACAATTGACAGAGCTTACATTATTTAGTATAATGGCATCTCAACAACAAAAGGAGGGTAGTTAAATGATTGAACTCATAAATATTCAAAAGCATTATAAAGTGCGAAGAAGAAATTCAGGAATAAAAAATGCTTTCTCCTCTTTCTTTCGGAAAGATTATCAAATAATTGAAGCACTTAAAGGTATTTCCTTTACTGTTAATGATGGTGAAATCGTTGGTTATATTGGACCAAACGGAGCGGGTAAGAGTAGTACAATTAAGATTATGAGTGGTGTTTTAACTCCAGATCAAGGTACTTGCTTAATCAATGGTCGCATACCATGGAGTCAAAGGAAAGAACATGTGAAAGAGATTGGCGTTGTCTTTGGACAACGTACTCAACTTTGGTGGGATGTACCAGTCATTGATTCATTTGAATTATTAAAGGACATTTATCAAATACCAAACGATGTCTATCAAAGGAATTTAAAGGAATTAGTTGAATTACTTGATCTAGCTACATTAATAAAAACACCAACGCGGCAATTATCATTAGGACAACGAATGCGATGTGAAATTGTCGCTGCATTACTACATGAACCAAAAGTTTTATTCCTAGATGAACCTACCATTGGATTAGATGCTATATCAAAATTAGCGGTGCGTGATTTTATCCGCAAAATCAATAAGGAAAAGAAAACAACTGTTTTATTAACAACACATGATATGCAAGATATTGAAGCATTAGTTGATCGAATTATATTAATAGGGAATGGTCAAATATTATTAGATGGCTCTCTACAGTCTTTAAAACAGAGATTTTCCAAAGATAAAATAATTACTATTGATTTTATTGGGGATAACATTATGCCAAGTATTGGTTTGTCTATTAATGAAAATACAAATCAACATGCTGTTATTCAAGTAGATACTTCAATATTATCAATTAAAGAAGCAATTCATAACATAAGTCAACAAATAGAAATTCAAGATATGTCGATTTCTTCTGTTTCTATTGAGGATATCGTTGTTTCCTTATATCAGGAGTATCATTTATGAGGCAATACATAACGTTTTTCAAAATTAAGATACTCGCAGGCTTACAATATCGTTCAGCTGCATTAGCTGGGATGGTCACACAGTTGTTTTGGGGGATTATGTATATTTTAATGTTTGCTGCTTTTTATCGAAGTAATTCTTATCAAGCTATGACATTTTCTGAAGTTGTTTGTTATGTTTGGTTAAATCAGGCTTTTTTAGCGTTGTTCATGCTTTGGAGAATGGATAATGAAATCTTCGATTCCATTCAAAAAGGAAATGTTGTTTATGAATTGTGTCGTCCATTAAATATGTATTGGATGTGGTTTTTTAAGAATGCAGCAACAAGAATAAGCAGTCTTCTTTTGCGTTGTGGTCCTATTATCTTTGTTTCTTTTTTTGTGCCGGAACCGTATGGTTTAATCATACCAAATAATGTTGTCATATGGGGGGCTTTTATAATTTCAATGATATTAGCCTTTATGATTGTTTTATCTATTTTAATGTTCATTTATATTTTAACTTTCTATACTATTTCGGCTACTGGAATTCGAACATTTTTAGTTATGTTAATTGATTTTTTATCTGGTGTAGTCATTCCTTTAGCTTATTTTCCTACTGGATTGCTAAATATAATTAAATGGTTACCATTTGCTTCTATGCAAGATACACCATTTCGTATTTATAGTGGGAATATTGCTGGAATTGAAATATGGAAACGTATAGGAATACAGTTTTTTTGGGTAGTGATTCTTATATGGATAGGGAACGTAGTAATGAAAAAAGCGTTAACTAAAGTTGTTATTCAAGGAGGATAAAGTGTGAAGCTATATATGAAATATGTATTGATGCAATTAAAATCACAATTAGAATATAAAACATCATTTTTATTGACGGCTTTGGGCCAATTTATTGCTTCTTTTACTTCTTTTATTAGTATTTATTTTTTATTTGAACATTTTTATCAAGTTGATGGGTTTTCTTTAGCTGATGTTTTGCTGTGTTATGGAGTGATTTTATTATCTTTTGCTTTAGCAGAGTGTTTTTTTAGAGGCTTTGATACCTTTGATATTGTCCTATCAAATGGAGAATTTGATAGAATGTTGGTACGACCAAGAAATATTCTTTTTCAAGTGGTAGTATCTCGAATAGACTTTAGTCGCGTTGGTCGATTTCTTCAAGCATTACTTGCTTTGATTTATGCTGTAAATCATTGTGGAGTTGTATGGAGTAGTGATAAAGTATTCGTCTTATTATTAATGATTATTGCAGGTTTTGTTTTATTTTCTAGTCTATTCATTGTGTATGCTTCCTTTTGTTTTTTTACGATTGAAGGATTAGAATTTATCAATATTTTTACAGATGGTGGAAGAGAATTTGGACAATATCCTTTAAGTATTTATGGGAAAGATATCCTTAAATTCTTTACTTATTGTATTCCATTGGCTTGTGTACAATATTACCCATTATTATATATCTTGGATGATAGTGTTCCAAGATTTTATGGAATTGTTCCAGTATATGCATGTTTATTTTTAATACCGTGTTATTTATTTTGGAGATATGGTTTATCAAAATATAAATCAACCGGTTCATAAATTATTAAAAAGTAATTCGACGTTTTTTATAAGGAGACGTCTTTTTTTGTATAAACGTAAACAAGCATTACTTTGTCTTATTCATGAAATAAAAAAGGAGCAAAGTTGGGACTAAATCTAAGCTGTTTTATTGTATAATATTGATGGTGATCACTAGTGAAATGCAAACGTTGTCAAAGTAGCGATCGTTTGGTTTTCATAAAAGGTATATACTATTGTAGAAATTGTATTGATTTTAAAAGAGTCTTAGTAAACGAAGAATTAACAGCTGTAAGTTATCGTCATACTCATTTTCAAGCAAATTATTATTTAGACTATGATTTGTCTTCTGCGCAAATTCAAATAGCAAATCAATTACTTACGAACTATACTTTCCATAAGAACTCGATCGTTCAGGCAGTATGTGGTAATGGATAGTTAGTACAACTCCTAATATTTAAAAAAAACATTCATTTCAGCGAAAGAATATACAACTATATAGTCAAATGCAGTTAACCAAAACTCTTTTTTCTTTTCTTTGCTTAAACCGTTATACATGTTTTCAATGTTACTATTTAACAGTTCTTTTAGTTGCGTTATATTTTTAATTTGTTCTTGGTTGGCTTTGCTTTTTCTAATTTTATCTAATTCTAGAGTTAATTTATTATATTCTTTTTTGTAATCATTAATCTGTATCAACTCATTTAAATATAAATCTTTTAGTCTAGTTAGCTTCTTCTCAATCGCCTGTTCTTCCTTTAGGTAGCTAGGTGTTTTTGTTTTCGCTCGTGACTGCTCTTCTTCTATTTTTAATACAAAATCATGTAACAATAGTTTAAAGTTTTTAATCAAATATTTTTCTAATTTTATTTCACTAATACATTTTGATTCAGAACATTTCCCCTCTCTCTTACCACAACAACGATATATCGAATAGCCTTTTGAGTGGTTGACTGTGTAGTTGCATCCGCATACACCACATTTTAGCAGTGATGAGAATAAATAAATTCTGCCACTTGGTGGTAATTTTACATTCTTTCCTATGAGTGCTTGTGTATGATTAAACGTTTTTATATCTATTATTGCAGGGCAATAATCCTTATTATTCCTATACTCCCCAATGTATAACTTGTTTTTTAATAATAAATTTAGACTGGTATACTTCATACTAAGGTTAAATATTTTATTAATTTCAAAAAGCGTTTTTCTCTTTGAATGATTCTCCAGAAATAATTTAAAGGCTGTTCTAGCAATATCTGCGGTTTCTTCATCAATGACAAGCCTTTTCTCTACTACCTTATAACCTAAAGGAAAACTATTTGTCAAAACCGTTCCTTGATTAACCTTGTAATCAAAAGCTGTTTTAATCCTCTCAGATGTTTTCAATCTTTCTCGTTCTGCTAAATTTACTTTTAAATTAAACATAAAGCGACCATCTGCAGTACTTATATCGCTATCTTCCTCATCAATCGCTTTAAAGGCACAGTTTGCTTCATCAAAGGTCTTAATAAGATTGTTTGCATCTAGAACATTTCTGCTAAACCGATCTAACTTTGTGAAAATTACTAAGTCTAAAGTTTTTAAATTGTCTAGCATTCTCACGAGTGCTGGTCTTTTGTGGATTGTACTTGCACTAATACCTTCGTCAATATACTCATTAACTACTTCCATTCTATTTTCCTTTGCATATGCTTTTAATCTCTCTTTTTGTGCTTCTATTGAAACGCCAAATTTTACCTGTTCTTCAGTTGATACCCTACAGTAGATAGCTACTTTCTTTATCATGTCTAAATCACTCCTTTATATCTTCTTTTTCCTTTGGATATAATTTAACAGCTTCTCTAAGTCTATCGTTAGCCCACTTTTTCCCCTCATCACTACAACTAAGATAATCTACTAATAGTTGGTATGTTTCTTCATCAAACCAACCTTTTACATCATCCAAAGTTCTTCTTTTCATATTTTCTTTTTGCTTGTCAGTCGCATCCGAGTACCAAGTATTCTCTAATCCTTTTATCATATCAGTACCATACACCATCATATCAGTACTGACATTAAAAATATTCGCCATGTCCTTTATCATACCCATTCGTGGCTGACTTCTTTTATTTTCCCAAGAAGAAATAGTTTTGCCACTAATGCCTAGTCGAGAGCCTAGTTCATCTTGCCCCATTTTATTCTGTTCTCTCATTTTTTTAATCATTTCTGCTATTTTAATTTCCATTTGTCTATCCCTCACTCAATAAGATTATATAGGAAACATAGAGTAAATTCAATGGTAAATAGAAAAAAATCTAAATAACTTAGAAAATCATTGACATTCTAAGTTTCTTAGAGTAACATATGTGTAGGAGGTGAAAATACTATGTGCTTCACATTAAAGCAAGCAAGAATACTTCAAGATATAAGTATGGAAGAAATGGGCGAAAAGTTAAATATGCACCCTCAAACCTATTCTAAAATCGAAAAAAATCCAAGGCGTGCTACTATTGAACAGGCTGAAAAGATTTGTGAAATTCTAAATAAATCTTTTGAAGAAATTTTTTTTACCCTATAACTCTAAGAAACTTAGAATTTATTCAAGGTGAGGTATTCCTAAAAGAGATAACTTGGACAAAAAAGAAAGGAGCAACTATGGAAAAAGTAGATAAATTAATTGAAGTCTTAGCAGAGCATTTGCAAAAAGAAGATGTGATGCAATTAGAAGACTATGCAGAAAAAGTAAAAGCTCTAGCTAT
>Ga0153996_1000101_pt1 | contig 49214 bp, 44 predicted proteins | sample TSNC080MetaG_FD_104728 | JGI IMG/M metagenome (GOLD analysis project Ga0153996, IMG submission 104728) | Attine ant fungus gardens microbial communities from North Carolina, USA - TSNC080 MetaG | ecosystem: Host-associated > Fungi > Mycelium > Unclassified | place: USA: North Carolina, Lumber... | reverse complement strand
ATACCGCTTTAAAGCCCTCGTCCCAATCTACAAGCTGGCAATTATAACCATAGGGCATCAGGTCTGCCGCCACCTCGTACTGCCAATGGGGTTTCGGTACATTAAGCGCTGCCAGAACCCCTTCTTCAGCAAGCACTCTCTGATGCTCTGCCTCATACGCATCTATCGCCGCCTGTACATCTTCCATAGTCGTAGGCTGTGAATCATATGTAATACTTTCTGTTTCTTCCTCAGTATCTGGTTCAGTTCCGGTTTCCTCTCCCCCTAATTGATCGGTATCTGGTTCCGAAGAGCTGTCTCCATCAATCATAGACGTTGTTTCTGTTGTCTCGTCAGAATCGCTTGCAGCCAATACCACACCGGATACGGAGGTAAGCAAAATCACTAATGTTAAAACGAGACAAATAGTGTTTTTAATTTTTCGGGAATAATTCACAGGAAATCGTATTTTTCTCATAACCATATCTCCTTCTTGATCTTTTAAAGTACATTAGATGTGCTTGCATTCTATCTTCCTTTCTCTCCTAATCGCAATAAGTTAAACCCAAAACCCAAGATTTTATATTATTCTAATGTGTAAAAATATTGTTGCATAAACATTTACATATATATGATAAATACAGTCCATATTATGTGCTTAGATTTTTATAATACAAGAACGTCTTTGCTTTGTCAACATAAAACATATAAAATCCATATTTTTTTACAAAATGCAACAAGAAATTACAATTTTTTTGTCAGTTTATGATGAGCAGGATTTAAAGTGAATGTTCACATTTATGTGTGCAAATTCACTAAATTTACTTTACTTCAGTGAATTCTCAACTTATAATAAAGTAAAATTCATTATGGACGCTTTGTAATGCAATTTCAAAATGAAAAAGTTGAATTTAAAGAAATGTTTGTAATGCGTTTGCGAATAAAGATGGAGGTATTTTTGTAAGAGTTAATGACAATGGCGAGCCTGTTGGCCTAGATGATATTGATGATACTTATACACGAATTACAAACGGTATTCGGGGTGCTAACCTTCCAGATATAACTTTTCAGGCAAGCACATACCCCGACAACACCACAGATGGAAACAGTACTGGATTATCTTTCCGACTATGGAGAAATCACTACAAAAGAATTGCAGAATCTCCTGGAAGTCAAACGAACCCTTGCATATGTTATAACAAAACAGATGATTGATGCTGGATTAATAAAAGCTATTGGCCGGGGAGAAAATAAAAAGTATATAGCCGTAAAAAAACATTTTACTAAATTTATAAGGCGGGGTAATAGACAAAATCCCAGAGGCACACAAGTCCCTGGGATTTTGCCAACAATTATGAAGTTCTTGTACTGTAACAACAGCCAGTAGGAAATTCTTATTGTAATGTATCTTTAATTAGACAACATCTGCTGTTTCATACCGGTGCATCCCAATGGAAATCACCGCAGCATCTATCGCCAACCATGTTATTATCATCAATGCGACCGTCAAAGGGGGAAATTCCCAAAACCTTGACACGACGGAAAAGGCAGATAACGGGTCACATATTTGAAGCCAATCAGCAGCAGGGAAGATTTGATACAGATTGTATGTGAGGGAGGGTGCAAACAGCAGCCCGACGATGTAGGCCGTAATGGTGATGCTTGATTTCCTGGTGAATACCAGCAGGCAGTACCCAATGCCAATCATCCCTAAGAACAGCGGCAGCGACAATACGATTTGCCCTAAAAGCCGCACGAAGTAGACCACGCTAAATCCTCCAAACCCAAAGAGGATAACGCCCAGCAGCATACTCACGACAAGGCAGGACACTGAATAGGCAAGGCAGCAGAGGACGCCGGTGATGCACTTTGCGATATAAACGCTTCGCCGTCCAGCGAAGTATGAAAGGGTGTTACGGATCGTCCCGGCTGAATAGTCTGCCCCTAAAATGGCAATGGCGAAAGCCAGGATGAAGAACGGAAAAAAGCTATCGTCGCGCATCTGCCGTACAAAATCAGCACCGGTGGTTGGGGCGCCGCTCACCACGCTGACAGAGGAACGGACGCCAAAGCTTAAGAGGCCGGAGCCGGAATTGTACATAGTAATACCGGTTAAAAGAATGATTGCAATACCGGCAATCAGTACGTTGTGCACGGCGCTTCCTTTCATGAGCCGGAAAAGATCGGCCTTAATCAATTTTATCATTTTCACTACCTCCTTTCTATGCCGCTTCAATCACGCTGATGAAATAATCTTCCAGGCTGATTTTTACCTCATTTGAGGAATATACCCGCAGGCCGTTCGTAATCAGCAGGCTGGTGATAACTGAGGGATCGTCGAAGAAGGCAAACAGCCTGATCTCTTCCTGCGAATATACCTCGAATTGGTTGGTATCTAGCTGTTCCCGGATGATGTCCCCGGCCATCGGCGCGTTATTTACCTTAACAGAAATATAGCCCCTCGTCTGCTGATCGAGTTCGCTTTTCGTAAACTCCTTCAGGAGCCGGCCGTTATGGATGATGCCGTACTTTGTCGCCACCTGCGCCAGTTCTGACAAGATATGGCTGGAAATCAACAGGGTAATATTGCCCTCTCGGTGGAGCCGGTTGATGATGTTACGGAACTCAATCATTCCAGTGGGGTCAAGGCCGTTTATGGGTTCGTCTAAAATCAAAAATTCCGGGTTGCCCATGATGGCAAGCGCAAGGCCAAGACGCTGCTTCATGCCAAGCGAGAATTGATGATAGGGTTTTTGCCCTGTGTCAGTAAGATTGACTGAGTGGAGGACGCGGCCAATCTCCCCGGCGTCAGGGAGGCCCCTTTGAAGCCGGTAATACTCCAGGTTGTCCTGTGCTGTCAGCTTTGGGAAGAACGCAGGTGTTTCAATCATGGCTCCCATCCGGGTCCGGGCGGCCTGCAAAGCTTTTGCATCAGGGCTGCCAAACAACTCTATCGCACCGCTTGAAGGCCTTACAAGGGATGTCACCATGCGCAGCAAGGTCGTTTTGCCTGCACCATTTTTTCCAATAAAACCATAAACCTCACCCCTCTTAATAGTCATATCAATGTTGTCCACTACAGCCCGGCCTCCATAAAGCTTGGAAAGCCGCGTTGTTTTCAATACAGATTCACTCATTTTTATATTATCCTTTCATTTGCTTTGTTTTTGGGGGAACCGGAGCGAGAACGTGGCACTCTGGCCTAAAACGCTATCGGCAGTGATGGTGCCGCCAAGCTGCCGCATCACCGCCTGTGCGATAGAAAGTCCCAGGCCATGGCTGCCATCGGACGTCCTTGCCCCTTCTGCCCGATAGAACCGGTTAAATATCTTCTCTAAATCTTCTTTAGGGATACCCTCACCGGTATTGGACACTGACAGGCATGACCACTTTTTCTCCGGTGTTATGGAAATGCGTATCATGCCGCCGTCATTGGAATACTTGATGGCATTGTCCAATACGATACCCAGCACCTGCCGGACGCGGTCAATGTCACTCCATATCGTGTCGTCCGAGTGGCTGATTTCAACAGTAAGAGTTTTTTCCCGTATCATCAAGTCCAGCATATCCAGGGATTCATCAATTTCTTTCCCAAGCGATATTTCAGACTTTATTATCTCATTATCGGTTCCTTCGATTTTGGCAAGGGCAATCAGTCCCTGGATGAGACTTGTCATTCTGTCAGCTCCAGTCACGATGCTGTCCAGCCATTCTTTTTGGCTGGCTATGGTGTCTTCTTCATTGGCATAGAGGGCGCTGCAATTCGCCTTGATGATGCTCACCGGTGTTTTTAGCTCATGGGAGGCGTCGGCCACAAACTGCCGCTGCTTTTCCAGGACCTCATCCAAAGGCGCGATAGCCCGCCTGGAGAAAAACAGGCTGAAAAAGAAGAAAAAGATAAGCAGCAACACACCGATCACGCAGAGAGTGAAGGCAAGTGTCTGAAGTGTCCGCACGGATTCGGTGATGTCAACAAATCGGATTTGGTAGATTTCATCTAACCTTTCTGACTTCTGTTCATTGTCCTTCGTGATGCTGGCGACGGCGGGTGATACGCTATACTGCCACATACGCCCCTCTAATTCTACTTTGTTGTAGTTTTTCCCCAGCCACGCAATATCAGCAGCAGTTCGAAACAGCTCCTCAGTTTGATTTTCTTCTGTGTAAAAAGTGGATATAAGTTGCCCCTGGTTGTTAACCAGCATGGAAAAATAGGCGCCAATATCAGCGGAAGTCCGCTCCACCACATAGGCATCGGCGCTAACAGACCCAAATGTCACATTCCCGGTTCCTGATATGCGGATTTCCTCAAAGCTGTTCAGCCGCCGACGGTTGTTTTCTTCCTGGCTGTTGTAGGTGAGCCAATACACGGCCACCAGTGCCGCCACAACAATAGCGGTGGTGACAAGCATCATCAGCGACATAAACCGCCGGCGGGCCTTGGTTATCATATCCATAATATCCCCTCACTCGGCTGGAGCCAGCACATAACCGGTTCCACGGATTGCCTTCACGGTCATATCACTGTGGGCTTGACGCAGTTTTTTCCTCAATAGAGATACCTGTGTTTCCACGTTCCCTTCGACGGCGTCCGTATCGTAACCCCATACCTTTTCTATCATTTTTTCCTTCGATACTACGATGTTCCTGTTGATAATAAGCAGTTCCAGTATTTGCGATTCCTTGATTGTCAGATTCACAGACACAGAACCTTGATAAACAGTCAGCCGCTGGGTATCCAGGGTGCAGTTGCCGAATGACAGCTGCGTCCCGGCATTGATTTCCGGCTGCCGCCTGGACAATGCCCTGATACGGGCAAGCAGCTCATCTATTTCAAACGGCTTTGCCAGATAGTCGTCAGCGCCATTATCGAGGCCGCGTATTTTATCTTTGGTTTCACCCTTTGCAGTGAGCATGATAATGGGTGTTATGATGTGTGACAGTCGAATTTCCCGCAGGACGGCAAGGCCATCCATCTTAGGCAGCAGTATATCCAGCACGATCACATCATATTGCCCGGTGAGGGCATTGTCAAGACCCTCTTGGCCGTCAAAAGCGAGGTCTACCAAGTAGTTTTCTTTCTTTAATACCTGCTTCACAGCATTGGCAATCAGCTTTTCATCCTCAACCAATAATACTTTCAAGATTTTTACCCCTTTCAGTTATGCGTTGTTCCGGTGGCGCTGCCGTCTTTTTCGTAACCGCCGCGACACTCGTTTTACTATTCTTCAAGCGATGAGTCTGCATCAAAGTTATCGATGTCACCTTCGCCTCCGCCAATCCTGAACCGGGTGCCATCCTCACTTACTTCGATACCTTCCGGCGGCTCATTTGTCCAGGTTGCTCCGTCATCGGAAGAAAACTCCCAGACGCCATCCACTTTACGGGCAATGGAATCACCATAACGCTCATCAATTCCTGATTCGATGGAATTAATCATATCATCAACTTCCTGCATATGAGCGTCGGGGTCAAAGTCCTCTATATCTCCTTCGCCCTGCCACATGGTCAGGTCGCCGTTTTCATCCACCTTCACACCATCCGGTGGGGTGTCTGTCCATGTTTGCCCTCCATCTGTAGAGTATTCCCAACGTTCGCCGTTCCAACGCATCCGAATATCATAGGTATGCATATCCACATCACCGCCATCTGTATCACTGCCGGACGTTTCGTCCCCGTCCTGTTTAGCGTTCAGCGGGCTGGCGCCCGGCTGCACCAGATTGTCCGGTTGTAGGGAGCCACCGGTTGCTTGTGAGCTGCCGCTAAAGAAATTAAGGCCAACCATCAATGCGGCAATTATAAGGACCACCATTCCTCCGGCCAACAACGTCTTTTTGCTCTTTACTTTTTCCATGATTGTTTGTATACCTCGCTTCCTGTTTGTTTTGACCATAAGTAAAATATACAGGAAGTTCCTTTAGCGAACCTTTAATTTTAAAAATAATTTTAAATATTTTTAAACTCCCTTATCAAATATAAACTCGCTGTGTAGACATGAACACAACAATGGGTTACCAGTAAGATAGCCGTGTTCCATATCAATATCACTGAATTACTTGCTTTCAAGATTCCGGATAAACCTTACATAACTTACGACCATGTAATGAACCAGCCAGATTATGATGAACATGATGAAAAATGACGCTATTCCGATAAGTGCGGCAAACGCTGCAAATTCACCATAGATTGCTCTCATGTCGGCTGAAAATATCATGCCGTGAAAGGCAAACATCAGGGTTGAAATAACAGTCATGATCACCAGATAAATCAGATCGTCCCGGGCAGAGCGTTTTTCATTTCTGAGGGTTAATGTATTAAGCATTGATACCCCCATTCCGTTCAACACTAGCACCAATATTTTATCTTTTAAATATTTCCCAGCCGTCATATCCGATACCCAGCCCCTCAATATTCCCCAACACTGCTAATGCTATTCGTGCGGGTGTGAGCGTACTTCTTCGGCAATCCTTAATTCCCCTAATATATGAGAAGATAGTCAAAGAGGTTACTCGTAATACCTTTTTCTTCATTTAGTCTTAATAACAACTCTCTTATTTCTTTTATCCCGGTAGGGCCAAGACCATTAACAGGTTCATGCCTAAAGAAAAATCGGCTACTTTTTTACTGTCAAATCCAGTTAAACCGACAAATTTCAATGTTTCATCTATTTTTACTAATTTGACGAAGCTTTTTCCGAAGCAGGGACACATGGTTTTCCACATGGCTGTCGGCAGCGTCAGTATCATAGCCCCATAGCTTTTCAAAGATCTGTTCTTTCGACAGGGAGCGCGGGGAGTATTCCATCAGCAATTCAAGGAGCTGGCCTTCCTTGGTGCTCAAAATAAGAATTTGACCGTTTCTTTCTATCTCCTTAGTTTGGGGATTAAAAGTCAAATCCCCATAGGTCAATTTCCCTTCATTGTGATAATCGCCCCCTCGCCGGACGACCGCCCGGAGGCGGGCCAGAAGCTCCTCTGTCTCAAAGGGCTTTGCCACATAATCATCAGCGCCGCAATCCAGCCCATATTCTCCATCATATCCTACATCAACAGTATAATTGTTCTTGCTAAGAATCTGTGAAACTGCTTCGGCCAGCATTTCATCATCTTCAATCAATAGCACTTTCATATATGTTCACATCCTCTAAATGGTAGAATCCTACCTTTTATTCCGCCGCTATATCAAGCGAATTACCGCTTTCGGCAGAACACAACATCATAAAGCTGCCTTCGGGTACTTCAATTTCTCCGCTTTGTCCAAGATTGTCATAAATTTGATTCAGTTCAGCGTCATAAATAATAATCCGGACATCCTTGTAATCTGCGGCAGCATTGATTTTCATATTTTTAGTAATCGCAAACCATTTTGCAGTGTTGGCCTGTTCAAAATTTACAGTTGTTTTTCCGGTTTCAAGTTCGGCTGCTTCCGAGGCCTGGATGTAATCCATTCCCATCCAATGCATGGTATCTCCCGTAAATGCTACTTCCGCCTGATGGTGACCAATTACATTGTCTATTCCGGACGCGGTGCTGCTGTCCTTAATTTTAAGTAAAGGGAATCCACCATTCATAAGAACATATCCGTCAACACCTTCCACTGTTTCCATGTTGGTTAAGCAGGCTGCGGCTTGATAATCACTTGGCTCTATGTTAGTCCTGAGCCATAAGCTCCCACTTCTCTTCTGCCATGCTTCATCGGCAGCGCCAACAGAAAGTTGCATTGCCGCCGCAACCGTGTTTTCATATTCAGGTGTAACGGTTTTCTTCATTAAATAAACGTTGGAATCCACTTCCTTAAAGGAATACCCTGTATACTCATTTGTATCCTTATCAAGACTGCCATAGGAACCATCTTCCCGGTAAGTGTATTCGCCCAAGGATACCCATTCCCCAGCCCAGACACTATGAATCATCGTGTTATCCTTAATGTCTACTTTTTGAAGTCCCATAACACCGAATAGCCCGTCGTCGCCATAATAATAACCGGAATAATCGCTCCCGGATTCTGTTTCCTGTGATTGCCCTGGCAGTTCAGGCATATCATCTGATGGTACCATAAGCCCTTTCGCGATGAGAAGGTCGCGCATTAAGTCATCCACCGCTTCATAAATATAATAGTTAAACTGTGAAGTGCTTACAGTTATCGTAAGTCCGGCCTCCGGTGCGGTAAGTAACTGGCATGAATAATTGGTAGTGCCTCCGGCTTTTGACAAAACCTGTATGTCCTGAAATTTGGGGGAAGTATTGTCCCAGCCAAGTGCGTTCAAATATTCCTGTTGTGGAAATTTGGAGGTCAGGGACTCATCCCCCCGAAGCAATGCAACAGATTCTTCGTTTAAAATTCCTGCTTCCGGCGACAATATCTGTTCCATAAAACGGCAGGTATCTTCCGGTGTTGAGATAAGCCCACCAGCACCGGCAGTACTTGCACCAGAATATTCTCTGGGAAGCAGATTGCCGTATGCATCATAGAATCGCGCAAACCGGTTATCGTCTATGTCTCCATAAGAAGCCGAATAAGTATTCGAAAGTCCCATAGGACGAAAGAATTGCTCATTTAGGTAGTCAAGATAGTCTTGCCCTGAGGCGGCCTCAACAACATACTGTGCGAGGGTAAACCCAGTGTTTGAATAATTAGAAGTTTCACCGGGTTTTGATTTTAAAGACAAATTGGCCAATTCATTTAGATGGCCTATCCCATAGTTGTCTTCAAAAGTGCTGCTGGCCCAATCTGAACCGATTGCATGAGCATCGCCGGGTAATCCTGAGGTATAGTTCAGCAGCATCCGAACGGTAATATCTTTATATCGGGGGTCTGCCATTGTAAATTCAGGCAAATATTTCGTTACCGGATCATCCAATTGCAATTTCCCATCTTGAGCAAGCTTTAACGCAGCGGCAGTCACATATACTTTGGCAAGCGAACCGGTAGAAAACAGCGTATCTTTTGATATCGGGATATTTTCTTCATTATTCGCCATACCCAAACCCTTAAAATGAATCAGTTCACTGTTTTCAAGTACGGCAATACTCGCTCCCGGTATATCGTCTTCTTCCATTCGCTTCATTAGGGCGGTTTCAAATTTCTCAAAAGCACTTTCGTAAGAGTTGTTTTCGGTGGCTGCTGCCGTTGTTTGCGATTCAACCGAAGACTCCTCGTTTGCTTTGCCTGTTGTCTGCTCATTACTCGAACAAGAGGATAACATGCCTGAAAGCATAGCGACAGCAAGCAGGCAGGTAATCATTCGCATTCTTATCTTCATATAAATCTCCTTTTTTGGGGAAACACTTCCTGATAGGTGTCCCCCTGATACTATTGTGTCATCATCGTTGCAAGAGCAGTTTAGCAGGGCAACCTTTAGTGAACCTTTAATCCGTTTTTTATTCTTATCATTCTGTAAGTAGCGAAGCGGATTACGAGTATCCTCTTTGACTGTAACTTGGTCTTTCAGCATATTTAGTACATCTTCTTTCTTGGCCTCTAAAGCAGCTTCCGCAGCGCCTGATTTACAAGGCTTTTACTAACTGATCTGTAATCGTATCTGCCCTGTTCATAAAATCCTGTGCGTTGCTATATGGAACCACAAATGTACCCAATAATTTAGTTTGAAAAAAACTTTTTTGTGTACTGTCAAAGGCTCTGTTAAAAAATTCAGCAACAAGATCAGCATTGCCATTTTCCTCACCCATGCAAGTTATCAATCCCGCCACCGGCTTTTTATTAAGAAAAGGCGTATTTGAAAGACAGAAAGTTCTGTCAATAAGCGGCTTAACCTGCGCCGTTAATTCATAACAATATATTGGCGATGCAAGGATAAGTGCATCGGCAGAAATCATTGTTGGATAAACGCTCTGCATATCATCTTTTAATACACATCCCGGAGCATCCGTTATTTGCATACAGGCATAACAGCCACGGCAGCCACCAATTTGATATTCCGTAACATTTATACGGGTTATTTCATGGCCTCGTGATTTTAATTTTTCTTCTGCTAATTCAAGAGCAGTTGCAGTTTTGCCACTTTTCTTCGGACTACCTAAAATAGTTGTTATTCTCATAATAAATTCTCCTCGCTGATAAATTTATTTGGTACTATCTTTATTAGAGTTTTACACCGCATGGTTGAACACACGTTTCTGCCATAAGGTCAGAAGTGGAAAACCCAACTCAATAATTACATAAATCAGATCAATAGGCGAAGATATGCCACAAAATAGCATGGAAATCAAGCGCCCAATTCCTCCACAGAAAAAGCATACAGCTATAACCCGAAGTGCTGTCGTTTCACGTTCGACCCTTGGAATCAACCACAATAAAACGATGCCAATACCCAACCATAGACCATTGTAAAATCGAAAATTGCTTTCCAGCATAAGAAGACCTTTCGAGTATTCTTGCCCATCAGCAAATCCGTAGTACCAGTTGACTGAGCCATAAGCAAATCCCAGATAAGCTGTATATATTGCTAAAATACTTATTAGTCCAAGTATCAACTGCATGATACGCTTAGATAAAAGTTTCTTCTTAGGATTATTTGCTATTACAATATTTTCTTTCATACTAATTCACGCTTCCTTTCATATATAACAATAAGCTATATATCGTTTCGATATTATTGGCAAAAAAAATATTCCTTAATGCTAACTACTCAAGGTGCTTGATTAAGTCATTACACCAATCGATAATTGACTGGAAATAATAAATACCACAAATAATCGTAGAGTATCTAAAATTATTCTTTGTATTATACGTTCCTTCCGTTTGCTCTTTTTGCATAATGACCTCATTCAAATGCTGTTCTAATACCTCGACAAATTGCTTAAGGTTCACCGTAGCCTTTTCAATCGGTAAATGGTTATAAAAATAAATATTGACCAAATAGCTGTGGTTTGATTTTGTAAAAGTGATTGGCTTTTCCAGCCAGCCAAGAAAATATGATATCCCGGCTTCAGTTATAGAATATAGCTTTTTAAATTTACTGCCTTCAACTGTTTCTCGACAAACGATATACCCTTCTTAAAATTATATTTTTTAACATAATACCCCACCTATTGCGATTGTAAATATATCAAATCGATATACTATATTGTAATTGATAAATACTTTTTTGTCAACGGGTAATTTTTAAATGCATTTCCATTTTCTGCTTGATTTATGATAATGTCCTTATATACCACACGTGATTTTGTCCCAAGGCGATTATGTGGTATACTTATCCCTCATGACTATTTAAATGAGGAGACTATCAAGATGAAGAAGGTAACATTATCAATGAAAGCACAAGAGCAATATGAAATCATCATACGTTTGGCGGAAGGACACATTACTAAAAAATATGCTGAGATCAAGATCGGCTGCTCCAGAAGGCACATCAACCGCCTCCTGATAAAATATAACGTTCTGAGGAAAGCTGGCTTTATCCACGGTAATACAGGACGTCTGCCTGTCCATGCATTCTCTGACCAAAAAAAGAAAGAGATCGTTACCATTTACAATAATAAGTATTGGGACGCCAACTTCACCCATTGTTGCGGACTACTTGAAAAATATGACAGCATCAAGGTTTCCCCTTCCACCCTACGCAAAATCCTCCACGAGGAATTTATCCTGTCTCCCCGTGCAACGAGACGGACAAAGAAGCAGATGAATAAAATCCTACGGGATATGCACAAAGCAGCTAAAACACAGAAGGAAAGGGAACAGATCGAAGCAAGCATTATCCTTTTGGAAGAAATATTTTTAATATCTACATCTCCCAGTTTCATTGAATCGGATTTTCCATAAATGAAATCTATGCTGCCTCCTGCAACTGTACCTGCATCATTTGAAATCATCTCTATTCCCAGAACAAAGATTGTCAAGAGGTGAAATGATATTTTAACAAAAAATATCATAAGTCTTAAATTGCTTAACCTGTACGCCTATATCCTCTTAATACACGCTTATCCTGTTCCCTTGGACCGGCTGGATAAGCGGAACGGATGGAGAAGTTATCGTTGTTTTGGGTATGTGAATATGGTATAATTCAATTCGACAAACGATAGTAGCCAAAATAGAGAGGAGGAGATGCGCATTTTGAAAAGGCTCTCAATTTTTTTATACAGCATATTTTTATTATGCTTTTTTGTGCTATCTAAGATGCCGCTGTCAGCTTCGGCAAGCGCTGAACAAAACATGACAGATGAAATAAACGAGATGGTGCAGGAGCACATGGATAAAGCGAAAATCACCAGCGTGTCCATTGCGTTCATCCAAAACGGTGAAGCCACCTATTTATCTTACGGTGAAAATTCTGCGGATAAATTATCGCTGTACCAAATCGGCTCCACAACAAAAGCATTTACGGCATTAGGTGTGCTATGGCTGGAAGATGAGGGGCTTCTTTCCTTGGACGACCCTGTTAGTTGGTATATTCCATGGCTTACCATAAAGCATGATGGTGTGGATGTTCCAATCGAGGATTTTAGCATAGCAAATCTGCTATATCAAACCAGCGGATTTACCAATGATGAAGCAAGGTTTCCTTCCGCTGAGGATGGAATGACACTGGAAGATAGTGTTCGGGCATTAGTAAATTGTGAATTGGCTTTTTACCCATCAACTCAATATGCCTATGCCAACGCAAACTACAATGTCTTAGGTTTACTCATAGAAATTGTTTCCGGGCAGAGCTATCAGGACTTTATGGCCGAGAAAATCCTTTCTCCTTTAGGTTTGGGTAATACGTATTCCGATCCGGCTATTGCAGAACAAACAGGTACAATCGTCAAGGGTAGCCGTTTAGCTTTTTTCCAAAGTCATCCTTATGAAATTCCTGTTAATATCGCTTCTATTCCGGCAGGATATATCTTGTCCGACATTCACGATATGAGCCGTTGGATACAAATCCACATGGGATTGATTGAGGTAACAGACCAGTTCACACGCTTAGTCTCCAAAGCCCATATTCCTGATAAAAGCAATGCCGTGGATGCAGACACATATTACGCGAGCGGATGGTTTGTACAGAGCGATGGAACGATATATCACTCCGGCGGAACACCGAACTATTCCTCGCGGGTGATGTTTAATCCTGATGATGGTTTGGGCGTATGCGTGTTGACAAATATAAACGCCTCTGCCAATACAGAAATGATTGCGGAAAATGTTATGGCCATTTTAGAAGGGCAAACTCCTTCACCCTATCAGGCCGATATTTGGACAATTATAGATACGATTTTTTCGATACTAACCTTTATTTGCACACCTTTGTTGCTCTTTACTCTGTTTCTCCTGATACGCTCCGTGATACAAGTACACAAAGGCGGGCGGGCGAAAAGAAAGTGGTCAAAAAAAGCGGTTACATTCGTTCTTGGTTCTGCCTTGCTGGTCGTGCTGTCAATTGCCATTATAATCATTCTGCCTATCACATTTGGAAGCTCATGGCAAGACCTTGTCGTGTGGGCACCATATAGCCTATACACTGGCACGAGTGCCTTTACACTTTTTTCAATTACGCTATTTGCAATGGTGATAGCGAAATCTGCCGGTATAAAAGTAAAGGGCAAATAAGCTCTATCTCCAACAGTTCAAACGAAAACATAGCGGCGGGATAGTTGAAAGTCTATCCCGCTGCTATGCCTTTTACAGTTCCATATCGTGTTTCCGTGTAGGTTGCGCCCTGCGGTTTTCCTCACGCATAACATCATACACGCCACGCCGGATTTGCTCGACTTCTTTTACCTCGCCTTTAAGAGAAACATACTCCCCGTTAAGCCGTTTTTGCTCGGCGGTCAGCTTGGCGTATTCCGCTTTCCATGATTGGTACGGTACTTTACCGTGTCCGTTAAGATGGTCGGTGATGTATTTCTTAGCGGCAGCAAATAATATTCTCTCGGATTCAGTTCTCGCCCTGCCCTTGTATTTTTGATAGATGTCGGCCTGTTTAATATGCTCGTTCAAAACCTTTAACCGCCGTTCCACGGGCTTCAATTTATCCCGAATATCAAACTGCTTGTTGTACATGGACTGTACTTTTTCTTCCAGTCCCGCCATATCCATAATTTTGTTACTCGTTAAGAAGTTCAGCATTTTCGCGGCGGCTTTGAGATTGGCGATTGCCTGATAATTTCCTGTTTGTTCCTGCCGTGATAGTATGTTTGAAATAACGTCCGCAAGGGTAGGCGGCTCGGTGTTCGCGGCTTCTTCTTTCAACCAGTTTTGCAGTTTGGAGATACGAGCTTTGAGTTGCCGCAAACGCTGATTTGTAACCTCAATTTCCCGATTGAGGTTGCCGCGCTCGGTGACAATCCCCCGGCGTTCCATTTGAAAAGCCGCCACGCCCATGTGAACGGTTGGGATTTGGTCAATACCCTGACGCTCATAGGAACGGTGGTCAACACGTTCGGCTATGTCCTGCTGTGCTAAATATTGATTGACAATATCAGCCCAGCCGCCGCGCCATATTTCCGCTTTGGTCTGGTCGTTCCAGTCAACAACATTGACTTTTCGGGTTTTGAACGCGCCGCTTTTTAGTCTGATACGTTCGCCTTTTTCGTCAAGGATATATTCCTTTTTGGACTTCGCGCCCCATGAACCGTCCTGTTCCATCGGGCGCATGGTCAGCATGATATGGGCGTGAGGGTTTCCGTCTTGTTTGTCGTGAATACAAATATCCGCGCACATACCCGCTGAAACAAAATGTTTGCTGCAATACTCCCGGACAAGGGAAATATTTTGCCCTGCCGATAATTCAACCGGCAGGGCAAGCTCTATCTCCCGTGATAGCTGGGAGTTTTTATTTTTCTCGATTTTCTCAACGGCGTTCCACAAAACAGCGCGGTCAAAATATTCTCTCGGCGCATGGTTGGGCAGTAAAATTCCTGTGTGTGCAATACCGCCCTTGCGGGTGTAGTCATGAATAATTCCGTCATATTCATTCTTGATTTTTTCACCGCTCCGGTAAGCTGCCGCCGCCACCGCTGATTTTCCTTTTCCCCGGCTGATGATTTTAATACTGCAATGATAGATTGCCAATTGCTGACCTCCTTTCGGCGTACTCTAAAATAGACATAACGGGAAGCTGTATTCCGGTTTTTGGAATATAGCTTGCCGCCTTGTACGCAAGGGGTTCAGGGGAATGCAGTTCCCCGATTTTGTGCCGATAGGCACAAAACGCCTCCGGCAGGACGCACACACCCGTTAGGGTGTATAAGTGCGCCCTTGCCATGCAAGGGAATTATCCCTCGCTCGGCTGCTGCGGCGGTTTCGGCAGATTCCCGGCGGCGGCTCTCGGTGACAGGCAACGTTCCAGAATAGCCTTGATTTCCTCATTCGTGAGGGATTCAGACCCGTCAATCAGGCTTTCCAGAATCGCCCCGCGCTCAATCAGGCGGCGCGTCCTCGCCTTGCGTTCCAATTCTTTCCGCTGTTGCAATAACCGCTTATACTGGTTTTCATACTGACTGATTTTCTCTTTTGTTTCCGCAATTTTTTCATCAAATGTTTTTGTCATAATTCGATTTCTCCTTTCGATTTTTGAATGTGTATGTTGACTTTCCCCATCTGTTCTTTGGATGAGGCCGGGGGCGCGGGGGCAGAGCCACCGCAAAAGCTACGGTTGCCGCCGCACCAGTGAAGCCGGTTTTGCCGCATAATGAAGCGGACGGAAACGGGGCGGGATTGTTAAATCCTGTTCCCCGTTTTCGGCGGCGCAATGGCACGGCAAAAATCCAGACTGTCAAGGGTTTAAGAGTGGAGATTTTCCGCGCCTTTTGCGGAAAATACTACTCGCCCCTTGACGGTCTGGATAGGCGTAACGGCTTGGTTGGAGCGCAAAAAAGCGGCCTACGATTTTTCGTAAGCCGCCATATGCGGTGTCAATTATTATACTGTGAGTTTCTGTTTTTGCCTTTCGGCATACCGCCGCTGGGCTTCCCTGCCTTGCGCCCGTTTGCGCCGCCGTTTTTCTTCCCCGGCAATTTCTTCCAGCGTTGGCTCCGGCATGGGAACGTCAAACTTGCCGATAAAGTTCAGGTAAATATCTACCTGCTGTTCACGCTCGCCGCTGGATTTATCCGCTTCGTGAACAACGATTTTTTCGATAAATTCATTTATCATGGGCGCGGTCAGTTCGGAAAAATCGGTAAACTTTTTCACGATTTCTATAAACTTATCAGCCCTCACGCTGTCGGCATTGAAACTGTCAATCTCGACTTGTAATGTTTGGATAGACTGTTCCAGTTCCGTCTGTTCCCGTTCGTATTCGCCGGAGAGCAGTTCAAAGCGTTTGTCGGTCAGCTTGCCGCTTACGTTGTCCTCATAAATTTTTCGTATCAGCGTGTTTAATTCCGACACTCGCTTTTTCTCTTTTGTAATCCGCTTTTTGTGCGCCCTCGCTGTTTCTGTCTGCCGGACGGCGGAGGCTTCGCGCACTTGCCGGATAAATTCCGCTTCATTGGATTTTACAAAGCCGCTCACGGACTTGATAGCGTCAAGGGCAAGCTCCCGCAATACGGCGGTTCTGATGTGGTGCTGGGAACACTTCCTGTCAAACTTCCTGTTTGTAAGAGAGTAGGTAGAACAAGCGTAAATGTCTTTCGGGCAGCGGTTGCAGGTATATCCTTTTTTGTTTACATATGTTGTGGGATAGGGCTTCCTGTGGTTGTACATCTTCGCCCCGCAATCGGCGCAAAACACTAAGCCTGTAAGCGGGTTTGCCTCGCCTAAAGAATCGGTGCGCCTAACCGTTTTCCGGCAACGCTGGGCGGTTTCCCATGTTTCGGAATCCACAATCGCGGGATGGGTATTCTCAAAAATAACCCAGTCCTCTTTCGGCGCTTCCTTTGCCTGTTTGTCCTTATAGGAATCCTTATACGTTCGGAAGTTGACCGTATGTCCCATGTATTCCGGCTTGGTAATCATCCGGGCTATACTGTTGCCGCTCCACGCATACGGGGTGGACATATCGTATTGCGTCAGCTTCACAATCCCGTGGGCGGCAAGGTAATAGGACGGGCGTTCGATTTTATCATTCGCCAATATCCGGGCAATCTCACTCGGTCCTTTTCCCTCAATGGTGAGCCGGAAAATGCGGCGTACTATCTCGGCGGCTTCCTCGTCGATTACCCATTTGTTTTTGTCGTTCGTATTGAGGTTATAGCCGTAAATCGGGGCGAAAGTCAACCGCTTTCCGTCCATGCCCCGCGCCCTGTGGCTTGCCTTGACCTTGCGGCTTGCGTCACGCAAGTACCATTCTGACATGATATTGAGGAACGGGGCAAACTCGCCGCTGTCGCGGTTCTGGCTGTCTATGTTGTTGGATATGGCAATAAAGCGAATGCCCTTTTCTCTGAAAAGGACTTCCGTATAAAATCCTGTTTGCAGATAATCACGGCCAACCCGCGACATATCCTTGACAATGACCGTTCCGACTTTTCCCGCTTCGATTTCAGCGATAAGCCTTTTCCATCCCGGCCTTTCAAAATTTCCGCCGCTCCATCCGTCATCGGTGAAATGTGCGGCATTGGAAAAACCGTTTTTATCGGCATAATCCTCTAACATCCGTTTTTGATTTACAATAGAATTTGAATCGCCTTGCAATTCATCATCACGACTTAATCTTTCATACAAGGCGGTGATTTTCAACGTGTCCGGCTGTCTGATGTTCATAATGAACTCCTTTCAGACAGCCAGCCCATTTGCAGCAAGTCCATTTTACCACAAACGGGGCGGTTTGTCACCGCCCCGCCCCGGATATTTTCTGATTTTTTCGTCACTGTCCCGCCGCCTTTCCGCTCTCCGTTTCATTCTTAATGAGCCGGGTGATTTTGTCGTTCATGGTTTCCTTACTGGTTTCGCTGAAATGAATGTCAACCTTGTAGTTGGTGGAGCCGATACGCCGGTAAATCCTCCCGGCGCGCGGTTGGTTTTGCGTGGCTGCCTGTTGGGTTTCTGTTGTTGTGTGCATAAATCTCCTTTCTCAATAGTTGTTGTGTCCGTTGGAAATTAAAAAAGCCGAAAAACTGAATACAGCTTCCGGCGGGGGTGAATATTTGGTATTGTAATCTTATTTATACATAAACAGATTACTCCCCTCATATATAGGGAGAAAAAACAGGGGTAAAACGGAACCTTTTTTGAAAAAAGTTAAAAATATTTTTCCCGTCATGGTATAATGGGATTATTGGAAAGCGGGGTGGTGAATTGAGGCGGGAAAAATTAAAAAGGGAATTGCGTATGGAGGCTTTAGCCCGTCTTGAGGAAGCCGCCCGGACAGAAGATAGCTTCAACGAGATTGTTGAAATATGGGACAAGCTGGATAAAAACAAGGTGCGCCGGTGGAGCGACCATGAGATTGTCGGCTTTACGGACGAGGAATGGAAAAAATTCAAAGGGGCTGACGGTGATTTTCTTGATATTATCTTTGACAGCCCGGAAGAAATGCACCAGCTCATTGAGGATTGGGATATATCCCGCATGGTCAAACACCTGTCACGGAAACAAAAAGACGTGCTTTACCTAAACGCCGTCCGGCTATATGAGGTTTGGCAGATTGCTTTTGTCAAAGGCCAGTCCGAACGCAATATCCGCAAGCTGCGAACGCTCATGTTTCACAATATCAGAAGTGAGCTTTTCCCCGTTCTGCAAAAACGGATAGAAAATAAAATCCCCATTACCACATCAGCCCGTAAGTTTTTATCACGCTACGACCCGGTGAATGAAATATTTATTGACATGGGTGATGATAAGTGATACTGTAATATTACATATGATAAATCAGATTACAGATTGGAGGTAGGCGGCATGAACAACCTGTTTGAAAACGCAAGTACCCGCTGGGCGCGGTACACCGCATATAAATACAGCGAGGATAAAGACGGAGCGCTGTACCTTACTCCCACGGTCAAAGCAAAATCCTTTGTTTATGACCCACTGGAAAATGCCGAGGCAATGGTGGTTGACGCACTCAATGTCGGTATGCTCTGTATGCGCGGGGAGCCGGACGAGGAACAAATCAAAAATGATATACTCGCCTTTGCCGAAAACTACGGCTTGCTTGGATTTATGACCGCGCTGCCGACCACGCCGGATTTTATGAATTATGATACCGTCTACTTGCCGAAAAACCGTTTTATTACAGCTGAAAGCATGGCAACCGGCGATTATGCCGCGCTGTTCTTCCCGTTTGAAAGTGACGGAGAATACAAAAACGTCACGCCTAAAAAATGGTATGTTGGGGAGGACGGTATCAGGGTAAGCCTTGCGGCGCGGGATAAGCCAAAAGCGGTTGAAATGAGTTTCCAGCGCGGATATGCAGAACGGTACGACTGGTTAAGAAAGCAATTCAAAGATTGGGCTTTTTCGTTCTGCGCCAGCTTCCTCTACTACGAGGAAAGCGACCCGCTCATGCAGGAACTTCACCGCAAGGCAATCAGCGCCTTTGATGGTATCGCCCCGACCTATCACATAGAATTGTTCGATAAGCCGACGCTGGTATGGGATTTCCATTCGCTGCTTTTGGCGGTACAGATGATGTTCAGTTTCATGCTTACCAATGGCGAAAAGAAGCTCCGTTCCTGCAAACACTGCAATAAGGCATTTATCGCCACACACCCCAAAGCGGAATTTTGCAGCCATCAGTGTAAAAATCGGTACAATGTCTACAAAAGCAGGATAAAGAACGAAAAGTAGAATCGTAACGGCCGGGTGTCACGCAATAGGCGGTTTTAGAGTGCTGAAAAGTGGCTTATATCAAGGGTTTCACGGCCTGCAAAACGCGCATTTTGGCCTTGGAGGTATAAAACCCTTACCTACCCCCAAAATGCGAAAATAGCGCGTATAAGGCGCGATTTTAAGCGGTTATGTATACAGTGAAATACCGTATGCTAATACACAGATAAATTTTTATTTAGCAGAGGATAAAAATCATGTTTACTTTTTAAAAGATTTTGCGGACGGTAGAAAATTACGAATAAGAATTGGGAGGTAAACATATGGACTATGTTATACGTGCAATAAAGGAATCGGAATATCCATTACTTGATAATTTTATATATGAAGCTATTTTTATTCCAAAGGACGTGGCTGTGCCAGAAAAATCAATCATTAACAATCCTGACCTACAAGTTTATATTGCAGGATTTGGTACGCAAAAAGATGATTGTTGTGTAGTGGCAGAAGTAAACAACAAAGTTGTAGGTGCGGCATGGGTACGCATTATGAATGATTATGGGCATATTGACGATGAAACACCATCATTGGCGATTTCGATATATAAACAATATCGTGGTTTGGGTATTGGAACGGCTCTTATGAAAAGACTATTAATTGTCTTGAAAGAAAAGGGCTATAATAGAACATCTCTTGCTGTTCAGAAAGCTAACTACGCACTGAAAATGTATCAGGATGTGGGATATGAAATTGTTGATGAAAATGAAGAAGAATATATTATGATAAATTATTTGCAAAAATAAATTACAGTTTGTTGGACTGATACAAAGTATGTGCATTTAGACGAAGTTCAAAACAGCAAAGGCGCGGTAAAAACCGCGCCTCTTTCGCTTATATCCTCATTGTTTTAGTTCCGGCTTAAATCATCCGTGCCTGTAAAAATCTCAATCAAGAGTATTGCTCCCAGCTTGAAACCATAAGAAAAAGCTTCATAGGCACTCATGGAAGTTGCTTGGCAAAACAGGTTGTCAATTTCCTCAAGTCGCTTGTAATCTTCCTCTGTCAGCTTTTGTTTCAGGTACTCTTTTTCCTCACTGATTTTCCTGTGTGTCGGGCGGTAATCAGGGTCTTTGGATACAATCAATTCATCAGGGAAAATCTCCCCATCATATAATGCCTGTAATATGGATTTCATAGTAAAACCGTCCTTTCTAAAGTTGTTTTCTCACAACCGCTTGAAAGGCTTGTCCGTATGTGATAAGATAAAAACACGGTTCGCCTTTGGGCGGCTGTGGCTGGGAAACGGCGGTAACTTTCTATGGTGAACGCCGTTTCCCGTCTTTATTGTCTGTATAATCGGCGGTCTGTACCGCCATATGATAAAATATCCCCCTTTCCGCTACCACTCAAATTGCTACAAATGGGCTGGCTGCCATGCTTTTAGTAGTGGTATCAGAACCACCCTTTACAGCATACATCCCAGATCTGCTGAAATTGCCTCATCAACCATAATCGTAGTTCCTCCGGTATCAATAAAGGCATTCATTTTTACACCGTTTATTTAAATCGGGACAACTGGCAGAGTATCCCTCAAATTAATTACTATGGCGTACCAATCAGTTTTGTAATACATAATGATTAAAGGCAATCTTATAATAATGTGTCCTTACTTGCTTCCAAAGAATGACTCATCAAACATCGCATTCCAAACATGGAATACAGTAGGTGTTCCCCGCAAGCTTCATGTCTGTAAAGGCGATTTTCAATTACGCTCTGTTATTGTAACATGAACGCTGTCGCCGGGTTTCTTACCAATCTTCGCGCGGATATCCTTTAAGATACCGATGATATAGCACAGTGAGCCATCGGCATTTTTTACACCCATATTGACAATGCTACCGTCATACGGTTCACCGTCAAAAGTGGCGTGGACTTTTACTCTGCCTTTGCAAAACTCCGCTCTAACATCATATGGAAACGGTACAAACGCGCCGCCGCTGCCGGCGGAGGCGGATAATATCACTGCGTCGTATTCATATACTTTTTCGTTCATTTCGTTTTACGCCTCTCATATGTTATTTCCTTAATATTTTCTCCATGGGCTTTCCTGATAAGTGAAGCATTGCAGTTGATCTGTGGAGCTTGAATAAAAAAAGCTTCCATATCCACTTTGTCGATTATTTGTTACTGCAAGGAATCTTTATCATAACCGGTAAGCCAAAAAATGAGTTCATCCACTTCTTTTTTTGTTTTTCCTTTTTTCTCTGCTTTTTCTATATAAAGCGGATAGACACTTGCAAAAGACATTGTGTACTTTTAAGGTTGTTTCTCTTCAGTTAATAAATACAGAATACTAAAAAACAGGGAGTTTGTAAAACGCTAAATATATGGCGAACTACAAGCTCCTTGTTTTATAATATGCAATTAATTTATATCGCCCCTCTGTACTGTTTTCTCCTGCGGCGTAGCCTGCTTATAGCTACAAGCCCGACCAGTCCGCTTAGGGGCAGTCCATAGAGAGCCAAGAACCATACAAGCTGTGTGTTGTCACCTGTCGCTGGGGAATTGGTCGTTGGCTTAGTGGTTGTAGTGGTTTTCTTAGATGATTTCGATAACGGATTTCCCTTATTGGCTGTGGGTGTTGTTGAGGTCGTCGTTGTGTGACTGTTGGTGATGGCGAAGCCATCTGTCCCACTATAGCTCACGGTATAGTCTGTCGGGACACTCACCTCTTCTACCGTATAGGAAACCGTCTGCCCGCCCTGTTTCTCCGGCAGATTGTTCCAGGTATAAGTCCAGTTGTTACTCCCATTCAGGGTCACGGCCGAGCCATAGGCGATTCCATCCGCATAAAGCTGTACCTGTATCGAAGCCGGACGCTTCCCGTCCTGATCGTTTGCGTCGTCCCAGGCCTTTGTCACCGTACGGCTGGTCTCCCCGGGCGTGTAGCTGTTGGTGATGTCATACCCGGTTATAGTCGTGCTGTAATCCGAAACCGGATCCTCCGTAACGGTATATACAATTTCCGTACCGCCGTCATACTTCGGCAGGTCGCTCCACTCATATTCCCAGTCGTCGTTTGCCGTCACTGTATTTTCGGCTATTTCCTTCCCGTTCGCCAGCAGGTTCACCGTAATGCTTGCGGGTCGTTTCCCGTCCTGGTTGTTCCCGTCACTCCAAGTCTTTGTCCCTCTAACACTTACCGTCTCGGGCGTATAGCTATTGGTGATAGTAAAGTTGCCGCCACTCTCGCTGGTATTGGATATATACCCTGTTGGTACGCCTGTTTCCTCTACCGTGTAAACCACTTCCTGCCCGTTTCGCTTCTCCGGCAGTCCAGTCCAGGTATGTGTCCAGCTGTTTCCGGCATTCAGCGTTACCGCAGGGCCATAATCGTCACCGTCGGCTTTCAACTGTACCTGGATGGAGTTCGGACGCTTCCCGTCTTGGTCATTCGCATCATTCCATTTCTTTGTTACCACACGGCTCGTTACTGCCGGCGTCTCACGATTGTAAACATGCAGCTGATACCCGCCGTTGATTACCGTGCAGATTTTTTCATTATTTATATATATGTCTGTATCCTGTCCTGATGTAACGACCGTGTCATTGACCTTTGTAATTACACCTTCGCTGTCAATCTCCAGCGTTATCGGACTGTTCAGTCCAGTATATCCTGTTGGCGTTGAAATTTCCGTCAATGTATAGGTGCCTGCATACCCATTCGTACCATCTGCATAGAGATTAAAAGATGCCAGACCATTCTCCAATGTCGTCAGGGGACCATAGGAGGTACCATTTTTCGTCAATTCAAAGCCAGCACCGGCCAATGTCACATTACCACCGCCGTCAAACTTCACTACATTGATTGTCCCAGCATTCCCACTTACTGAGCCGGTTCCTGTGTTGGTATATGTCCCCGTTACCGAGTTAGTCACCCCTGAAACATTGACAGTGTTTTCAAGCTTCTGTGGCGTATAACCAGACGAGAGCTCTGTATAATACAGGAGTACCAGACTTTGCTGATTCATCGCTCCGTCGGGAAAAACAATTGTGAATCCGCCCGGTGCCCCAGTAACACTGACCAATCCATTGGTATAGGGTGATACATATGCAAAACCGCTGTCCGTAGTCCACAGGCGCATCACACCTCTCATAAAAGTAGTATACCCAGCCGTTATTTCATGCGTTGCCGGATCTCCAATATTCTTATAAGCGTAATTGCTCGTTTCCCATGTAGTTTCGCCTGGCTTCTGATACATTAAAACTTCGGAACCTTCCACCAGACTGTGCGCAACAAAACGATTATAATCGGCACGCATACGCTCCCAGTCAATTACCCCAATAGCGAAATACCCTGAAGGAGTATTACTTGCCTGGCCATCAAGCCCGTAATAAGTATAGGCTGAACTCGTACTCTGGCAAGTTGCCAGTTTATGATTCGGTCCCAAAGTGTCTTCAACCGTAATCTCGCCCGTCCATTCTTCTGATAGATTATTCAGATAGATAACCCAAGAAAAATAATCCCCGGATTTGCTCCCAACTTTGGTGACTTTATCTTTCGTATATCCTTGGTTATCGGGATTTTTCGTACCTTGACTGCCGCTATATTCCCATATCTCCCCACGGAATTGGAAGACCCATTCCTCATCCGCGCCTGCATTTGTCACATTATAAGTGGCCTTGAACATAAGATCCCCGTCCAACTGTGTCTTTGTCTCAACCACATCGGTGAATACAACTTTCCCATTTCCGTTCTGATCCACTGTAACGTATCCCCAAGTACCGCTAATATCTCCAATACTAAAAGATAAATTCCTAAATGCTTTTGGAAGCTGAAATGTAAAATAATCACCGGCCGACAAAGACGTAGCACCGCCGGGAAGGCTATTAAAGTTCACTGCCCAATCAATCGTAAACGTATAGACTCTCCCATGAGTAAACATTATATCATCACTGTCATTATCAATTATGCCATCAGTGCTGGTTGACAATTTCCCATTGGAAAAAATTATAGCATCCGTTACATCTGCCGCACCGGAGCGAATACCCATACGTGGAAGCAAGTCGTTGGGAAGGCCGTTTTCCGTTGCTTTTTCCGTTTCCTCAGCATTTTCAACGCCATTTGTATCCGCCGCCGGATTTACCGTCACGGTACGGCTGTATGTATCCATTACTGTACCATCTGCCGCATTCACCGCGTTATAGGTAACCTCGTATTCTCCCGGAGTTTCCGGTGTAATAGTGGTATCCGTGCCGTTCCAGACATAATTCCCGTCTGCAAAGGTTATCTCTGAGATTTCCACAGCCAATTCATTGCCTTCCTCTGCCACAGCATTGACCTCCTTCAAAAGGTCGAATTCTTCTCCCATTACCGCATTTTCATTGGGTATACTCCAGCTAATGCCCCCTTCAGCAAATGCTGACAAGGGAAATACCTGTACCATCATAATCAGTACAAGAAAAATTGACAAAAGCCTTTTGCTCTTTACTTTTTCCATAGTTGCTTTCCTCCATATTTCATAATTAATAATATGATCAATCATGTACACACCTGCATTATCTCTATAATCACATAGCGGTTAATGAATGCCTTGCGGATACCATCCATTATTGGTATATATCGGTTAAATATAATAAAACAGGTATAGTATGTTAATTATTAAAATAGTAATCTAAAGTCAAGAATTTGTCAACAGAATAACAATAAATTTTATTAACCGTCAGGATAGTTTTTTCAAAATTCTCCTCCCTCCGACTCAGTTGCCCCGCTTGCCTTTTGCGGAAACCAAGAATATTTGCATATATGTATAAAAAGAGCATTGTATGAGAAGTGGATCTCTCCCACATGTGATATTCTTAAATCATTATAGTAAACATCTAATTTTGGGCAACCATAAATAATAGGAGGAATACATTTATGAATAAAAATATAAGCTTTTCCAGTCAAAGATTATTATATCGTCCTTACCAAATGGATGATATTAAAACACTTGTTAAGCTATGTAATGAAAAAACTTATCGGCGTTGGTTTTATTTCCTTCCTAAGCTTAATGAAAAAAGGGCTCGGGAACAAATTGAAAAAAACATAGCAATGTGGTCACGCAAAATTGATATTACGAAGGACCAATTTATTTTTGCAGTTGTAGAAAAGAAGTCTGGTCAACTTGTAGGCTCGGTAGGAGTTTCAAAATATCATGGTAAGAAGAGACTCAAAGATTTTGAAGTAGGATATGATATTGGGGAAGCCTATCAAAATAAAGGATATGCAACCGAAGCAACAAAAGAAATCATTAAATGGGCTATTCCCAGACTGGTAGAAGCAGGGGAAAATCCTAGAATTGTCGGTAAAGCTGAACATAAAAACTTGGCTTCCCGAAAAGTTTTGGAAAAAGCCGGGTTTAGATTTCTCAAAAAAGAATTGTTCTGTCATGTATATGAAATCAATGGATAATAGGAGGCTCAATTATGCACGCATGGGAAGCAATTCAAAAATCAATAGATTATATTGAAACACACACAACAGAAGAAATCAGCATTGAAACGCTTGCTGATATAGCCAGCTTATCACCATATTATTTTCAACGGTTATTTAAGCGGCTTGTCAAAAAAACTGTGTTTGAGTATGTCAGATTACGGAGATTGGCACAATCCGCAGAAGTTTTAAAGGGCAAAAAGCGAATTGTAGATGTCGCCGCAGAGTATGGATTTTCAAGTCATGCCAATTTTACAAGAGCATTTAAGGAGGCCTTCAACATTACGCCGGAAGAATATCGTGTTAATGATATTCCTCTTAATCAGGTAGCCAAACCGGATTTACAGCTTAACTATATCTTGATAGACGAAAACGTGCCCTTAATCGCTGATGGAATTGTTATAGAAATTATGCGGAAAAGACTGACTAAACCAGAAGTATATCACGGTTTGACTACACAAGTATCAATATCCAATCAAATACCGGTCGGGGAAGCGACAGGCGTTGATGCTCCTTTTATTCTGTGGGATCGTTTTCATAAAATCAAATCGGAAATGAAGGGGCTTTCACCTGGTGGGGATGAAATTGGTATTTCTATGATGGGAGAAATGGAAAATGGTACATTTACCTATTTTGCGGGTGCTTCTGTGATAGATGGAACACCTGAGGCCGATGGCTTTGCAGCTTGGAAATTACCTGCCGCTGAATATATTGTTTGTTCTCTTGAAGCTGAAAACTATACCGAACTTGTAACTTCTGCACTAAATAAAGCTATGAACTATCTTTTTAATACATGGCTCCCTAATCACAAACTAACTGCGCAGCCATTTTCAGCAGAAAAATATGGTACATCAGCCCCGGATAGTGCATCTATGGAAATATGGGTGACGCCTGAATAGTAATTGTTCAATGTAAAAGGGCTGGAACATCAAATACAAAAGAGTTCCGTCACAGCTGTTCATGCGATTTAAAAGCGGGTGAAATTCATAGGGATTAAGGGTTTCACCCGTCACTTTTATGTAAACTCGTGGTCGGAACAATAAGCAAAAACCTATTATCGCAAAAATCCCCTGATTATCGTATTCGCTTTTTCGTAAACCTCTTCGGCTGATACTCCAATGTTGTATTTTCCGTCTTCGTATAAAATCTTTCCATTGACCATGGTCATTTTTATATTTTGTTTACTGCCACTGTATACGATGTTTTTTGTGATGTTATTGATTGGCTGCATATTAGGCTGATTCAGGTCTATCATGATAATATCCGCTAATTTCCCTGCTTCAAGAGTATCACTATCGGTAAGCCCCATAGCCTTTGCACCACCAACAGTTGCCATATAAAGCACATGATTGGCATCCATGACCGATGCATCTTTCTCTCTTATCTTAGCTAACCCTGTCACCAGAAACATTTCCCTAAACATATCAAGACAATTGTTACTTGCAGGTCCATCTGTTCCTATCCCTACATTGATACCTAAATCCATCATCCTTTGTATTGGCGCAATACCACTTGCAAGCTTTAAATTGGATCCGGGGTTAGTGACTATGGATAACCCCTTTTCTTTGAATATCTGCAAGTCTTCATCGGTCATGTGAACACAGTGATAACCACCGCCGCCATAGTTAAACATACCCAGACTGTTAAGATATGCCGTTGGTGTCATATGGTTACGTTCGATGCATTCGTTGACTTCTTCCTGGCTTTCTGAATTATGGGTATATACGGGCGCCTGATATTTTTCAGATAAGCCTGCCATCCCTTTAAGTAATTCTTTTGAGTTGGTATATTCAGCATGAAAGCCTAGTTTGAAGCTGATTAGCTCATTGTAATTATTATACTTGTTGTACCATTCCTCAATTAACTCCAGTGACTGAGTAAAATTATTTAACCCACCTGCCATAACCGTCCGATAGCCACAGTCCTTAGAAGCTAACGCTATGGTGTCCGGTGTGAGGTACATATCAAAGTTGGCTGTTATCCCACTTGTTAGATATTCCATGATTCCCAGCTTGGATAAGTGATAAATATGTTCACTATTAAGCTTGGCTTCCATCGGAAATATTTGTTGATTGAGCCATTCTAATAGCGGAAGATCGTCAGCATAGGAACGCAGAAATGTCATTGCTGAGTGTGTATGTGCATTTTTAAACCCAGGCATTAGCAGATTTCTTTTAACATCGATTTGTCTGTCCCAGGTCATGTTGATTCCACTATTCTTTGGTTCTCCAATATAGGTGATTCGATTGTCTTCTACCCATAAGTCACCGCCCTCAATAATATTGAATTGATTTGCCATGGTCAGAATTCTTGCATTATAAAATCTAATCTTCATATGTTACTCCTTATCGTTTTCCTTTATCATATATTTCTCCAAGTGCCCATGGTGCGCAATTATGCTTAGAGAAGAAAATTAACAGTAATAAGGTAAAAGGATTTAAGAAAAAATAAGCTCTGATTATAAAGTCCAGTTGAAATCTAATAAATCTTTTATTGATTTAATATAATTATATCGCAGCTGCCGATTAATCGACATAGGTAAACCTAGTTCATCTATTGTGATTGAAAACACATTGAAGTACCTTGTAAATTTTATACTATAAAACATTGTTAGGACTATACATCTGAGTACGCAGACGCATGGCCGGATCTTTGATACATTTTTTCCAGTTTTGAAAATTAAGTCTTTACACTCCCAAATCAAAGCCTATCCTGTCTGCCAGATAAAGGACCACCGTGATGATTCTTCCTCCCTCGGCAATACCCCCCTGCTTGTCCCCTTTAAGATAATAGAGAAAATCCAATTTACCATCTTCAAACAATCTCCTCGCGGTTTTAGATTGGTTGTCCTCACTCTTTACTTCTATTCCGTAATTTTGATAATCTATCAAGCTTCTGACATAAAAATCAAGCTCTCCTTTCGTTTTCTGATAAATGACAAACCTTGGGTTATCTCCTGCAACTTTTTTATGCCGTTTTAAGGATAAATACACAAAGTTCTCTGCCAGGATACCTTTGATGTTATTTCTTCCTTCTCCTGTTTTTGTTAGAAAATAATTGGCTATCCCTAAATCCGTATAATAAAATCTCTGGTTCATCACTACATCTAAATGATTACAATCAATACACTTATCCGCATATCCAATTACCCGTGATGCATGAAGCCAGCTGAATGCCTGATTAACCGCATGCTTCCCGATCTTTCCGCTTTCTTCCTTAAGCACAATTTTTGATAATTCTTTTACCAAATCCCTTCCGATCTTTTCCTTAATGAGAAGTACCGCTATACTCTCCAAAAGCCTATCAAAAATACTGGAATCCACGACACTTTTAAAATACCTCTTCGATTCTTCCATAAAAGTCTGGACTATCTTCACAATCTCTTCTTCGCATCTTTCAATATCTTTTGTCTGCAGATACATCTTAACTACCGCAGGATAACCGCCTATTCTTTCATACACATCGAATTTTTCATTTAGAATTTTATAATCCTCACTTTTGGACCCGCCAGCCAAATCTATACTCTGATATAAATCAAGATACCCAAGCGCATCTAAAAATTCCGGGAATGTCAAGGTTTCCAGCGTCATTCTGTCTAGATCACCTACTGGCGAGAAGAAACCAGGTTCAAGGATTTTAGCCAAATAACTGCCAGTCACTATAAAACAGCATTGAAAGTACCGTGCGAATTGCCTGATTAAATTATAAATTTCTTTAGAATCCTGAATCTCATCAATGACAACAATCGTATCTTCAGTATCAACAAATGTCCTCTCGTAAAGCTGCATTGCTTTCAGGGCTGTATTTGCAGGCCTTGGTTCTCCTGGGATCCATTTCTCAGCTTCTATTTTACACTTTAGAAACTGTTCCCCTGAACTTTCTGCGCAGTTAATATAAATATAGTGATTGAAATTTTCTTTCGCAAATTTGTCTAAAATAAAAGTCTTCCCTACCTGCCTCGCTCCACTCAGCTCCAGAACATGCCCACTTTTATTATTTTTCCATTGTAGAAGCTCTTGATATATCTCCCTGTTCAAAACGTATTCCATAATATATCCTCCAAAATCGTTCTCTTGGTCAGCAGCATTCTTCCTGTTTCATATTATACATGATTTAGGATAATAATTAAATAACTGATTTGCAGACAGACTTCACATATGCTTACTTTATTAACGGGATAATTCTTAACAAGCCAAGTATAATAGACGACCGTTATCCCTGTAGATCCGCCCCTGTATGGTTTTCTTGCTTCTATGTCATCATTTGGGTACATTTCCTGAACTATGACCAACCCTTTCTCATCCAGATCTTTGACAGTCAGGACAAACGAGGCCGGGTTGGTTTAGCCCTTGTATTGATTTGAATGTAACCAATTAGGCCTGATCGTTTTGGTCAATCCGAAGAAAAAGCCTTATTATCCTGATTCTTTATGGCATAGAGCAGTTCCTCAAGTTTGGAGAAACTCTTGTTCAGGCTGAAGCTAAGGGCTGTTTCGCGCGCGTTCGCAGATATTTTTCCACGCAGCTCTTCATCATCAATTAAGCGGACGAGTGATGTGAACATGGCGTTTTCGTCCTCGGGCTGGACTATAAGTGCATTGTGTTCATTAATTGCATACATCGTAACCCCTCCGCAATCCGCGCATACCACAGCGAGCCCTGATGCCATCGCTTCGAGCGGCGGCAGTCCGAACCCTTCATATATGGAGGGGAATAGCAGAATATTCGCGCTTGCGTACAATTTCGCCAGATTTTCCTGTGGCGGATTGAGCACGGTTTCGATGGGAAAAGGCAGATTTCTGACGTCGGGTTGATACTGGCAAATCCACCTGACCCGGAACCGGTGTCCTTCCTTCCATAATCGCTCAAGTACCGCAAGCGCGGTGGGAAAACGCTTGAACGCTAGCCATGGACTTCCTACCAGCAGGATCACCGGGTCTCCATCTCCCGTTGGAATCGGACGGAAAAAATCCGTGTCCACACCGTTTGGTATAACGGCGGTTTTGCGGTTATATCGTTTGTCCATCACATCAGCCACAAAATCCGACACCGAAGCAAGCGCCACCGGCAGTGAATATAGCACCCGCAGAGAATACCTTTGCGTCTGCGTAAATTGGACTCCTCTGTAATCCCCAAACAGAGACTCGCTGCCCTGCTCCCAATACAGCACCGGTATGCGCGACATGAGAAGATCCGGCAGCTGATTGTACCAACCCGAAACAATCACATCGCAGGGGCGTATATGTTTATGAAACAGCTCACCCCCGTGTATTACGATGTCGCTGTCAACTTCTGTCGGCATCCAGTCAGGCAATGCGGAAGAGCTTGCTTCTGAGCCGCGCAGATACGCCTCCACCGTATGTCCCCTTGACTTTAGCCAGCGCATCTGTTCAACCAGCATCTTTAGCCCACCGGTCAGCCATTGGTGCGGCAGCGCATATGCGATATGGAGCTTTTCATTGTCCTCGTGTAACGGTTTTATCAAACTGATGAGTTCTGTGTCGCGAAGGCGCTGAGGGCTGTTGACTCGTCTCCCTTGGTTAGGATATAGTTTTACAACCAACGCCTTATTATCCGATATCGGCAGCGTAATGAAATCAGCTTCGAATCTGGCGAAATCAACAGGGGTCCACCGGCTTAGATGTGCCTCATAGGAATTACCGATATACTCCTCCTGCGGCGCCGGATTGATCGGAGTGGATATAATCAACGCTTTTCTCGTATGCATCAGCAGCCTTTCAAGCAGTTCCATTCCCTGTTCTTTCGTAAAGTGTTCCAGTATATCTATCATCAAAACCACATCATAGGCGCCGAGGCTATCCAAACATTCCGACACTGGCTTATAGAACACGGTATCATAAACATAATCATGAAGTGGATTCCTGTAACCACAAAACGCTTCTATCCCGTCTATCCGTGCAATCCATTGGCTCTTGTTATATCTCTCGTAGGGAATATCCAGCGCCTCGCGGAGCAGTACCCCATATTTCCCGAAGCCCACCCCAACATCGAGCACCGACCATGGTCTTTCCATCATTATTTTTTCCATTAGGACAGAAGTGGCCTGATACCAACTTGTAGGCATAATAACCTTCCCCCATCAAACTTATTTTCAATATACATTATATGCCGTATGCACACCAAAAGTTTATAAAATTGTAGTAAACCCGATTATCCTTCAAATGTTATTCAGAATTAATTCGTTTGTTATCAAGAGATTGTTTTGTTGAAAATTAATTTGTTTAGGGGTTGTCAGCTCATTGCCCGTTGTCCTGCTTTGGCTTCTCCATCACGGGAAGTACCGTGACGATCGTTGTCACAATGATCCTTGGCGTGATGAGAGTACCGGACAGGGTGGTACTTAAGCCCATTACGTTTTGCAGATAATAGGGCAGATATACTGCGACTGCTCCGGTGCCCACGCCCGAAAGCAGGCTGGCGAAGAAGATTTTCAAATAGGAGCTGTCTTTAAACAGATAAAACGAGATCATCGGTTCTTCATGTCTGGTATCAACGAATACCAGAATAACCGCACAGACCACGGCAACTGCAATAAGGGTAAAAGAGGTTGTGGAAGCCCAGGGAATCATGGCGCCGCCCATTGAAAGGAGTATCAGGAGGGGCACGAGCGCTCCCAGAAACATCACTATGCCTATATAATCAATTTTGGGTTTTCTGGCAAGTTCTTTTTTGTAATTGGGAAGGAACTTGGCTAACATAAACAATTGAAATAATAGGAAAAGGCGAACCTACCACGAAAACTGTGCGCCATCCGAACTGGTCTGTGATAACCCCGGTCCGGCCTCTTTAGCTGATTTTTATCTTAAATATTGCTAACAACAAGTGGTATAATTGGACCATACATATCCCATGGATTTCTCATAAGTCTCCCTTAATAGACTGCTTTTTCAGTAATGACCATATCCATTGTGATATCCCATTCGTCTGTATGAATTTGATGGCATAACAAAGCTTCTCTGCAAATACATGCAGTGCAAACACATGCAGTGCAAGTATTTGCACTCTTAAATCTTTTGTCGGACAAATAACGGTCATAATATCCGCCGCCTTTACCCAAACGATTTCCCTGCTTATCACATGATATACAAGGAATAATCACAAACTCGGCAGCCTCCGGTGGAATCAACTCACAGTCTGCTTTCGGCTCAAGAATTTTACACATGCCTTCTTCTAAGTCCTGAAGATGATGTATCCTGTAAAACGCCATGATGCCACCACTTTCACATCTGGGAACACCGACAATTTTACCCTTATCAAGTGCATCTAAAATCAAAGGAATTGTATTGATTTCTGTAGAAGTGCTGACAAAACAAAATAAAACTTTTGCCTTTTGATACTCTTTTAATTCTAAAATCTGATGAAATATGGCTTCGTCGGAATCTAGAATTTCTTTCTCTGACAATGCTTTTTGCCGTACTCTTATTTGTTTTCTTAAATTACTTTTTTCTTTTTTTAAATCCATCTCTTTACCTATTCCTTCTCCAAAAGATATATTCTATCATATCATAGAACCTGCTGAAAATCCAAGATAGCTGATCTAGGAGAATACCCCAATGTTATCTATATATGCAGTTGATATCAACAAAGAAGTGTCCCACGTCCAATACAATCAAATGTTATCCCTTATTTGATTTCTGCCAACCTGAGAACTAAAAACGACAAAATATCCTTTCTAAAAAATAAATATGGAAAGCCTTATTTAAAAGACTCTCCATTACATCTTTACCCATCATGAATATCTTCAAATCCTGGAGCCCAATGATAGCGAAAAGCAATCCCGGTTTTTTAGTATCTGGACACTTAAAGAAAGCTATGCTTTTAGTTTTTTGAAATCTGAGCCTGCATGATATGAACTTCGCACAAGGGGGCCACTGGCAATATAGGGAATTCCCAAAGCCAAACCGGTTTCTTTATATTTTGCAAATTGATCCGGATGCACATATTCCCTGACTTGATAGTGCTTAAGTGATGGCTGCAGATATTGACCTATGGTTACAATGTCGCAGGCTATGTCATGGAGCTTTTTAAGCAGAAGATTAACTTGCCATGCCGTTTCCCCAAGTCCTACCATAAATCCGGATTTCGTATACATTGACGGTGCATATTCTTTCACCCTCTTTAAAAGCTCTATTGAGCGGTCAAATCTGGCCATAGGCCTCACCTGCTCATAAAGCTGCGGTACTGTTTCCACATTATGATTAAGGATATCCGGCTCTGCCCTAAGAACGGTCTTTAAAGCTTCACTATCCCCTCTAAAATCCGGGATTAAAACCTCAATACTTGCATCAGGCACACGAGAGCGCACTGCCCTTATTGTCTTTGCAAAATGTTCTGCCCCGCCATCCGGCAAATCGTCACGGGTCACCGAAGTGATGACAACATGAGCCAAACCCATATCTGCCACCGCATCAGCCACATGCTCCGGCTCAAACGGATCTACTTTCTCCGGTAAATCTTGAGTCACTTTACAAAATGCACAATTACGGGTGCAGTGATTTCCCAACAGTAAGAATGTCGCGGTGCCATTTTTAAAACACTCTCCTTGATTGGGACATCCGGCCTGCTCACAGACGCTGTTAAGCTGATAGGAACTCAACATACGCCCTACTTTGCCGCAGGTTCCCCGTCCTTTTTCAACCTTCAGCCATTCTGGTTTTCTTAAATGTGTCATAACAAGCCTCCTATATAAACGCAGTAATCAATTCTTCCACTGTAATATTTTTAAAATAGTTGTCTATTTCAAAGGTTTGCAAAATCTTTTCCAGATGATCTTTTTTATATAAGACCCCGACAAGCGCTTCCTCTATTTCCGATATATCCATACTGCTGAAAAAATCTCCATAAATCCCCGCCTTTTCAACTTTACCCTTATGTACCACCAAGCATACTTGTACAATACCGCCCGGCAGTTTGGTTTCTTTCTCTATGTTAAACTTTGGATTTTTCCCATATATCCACTCTTCTTTTGCATGACGAGCCTGCTCCAGTTCCTTCACTTCTTCCCAGTCCGAACCAGATAAGCGATACATCTTGGCATTTTTTGTTTCGCTCATCACACTTTCAAATAAATACCTGCGGAATTCTTCAATATCCATCGGGTGTGTCATATGGCTGCTGATATTTGTTACCCTGCTTTTCACTGAAGCTACGCCTTTACTTTTAAGCTTTAGGTCACTCACTTTCAATGCCTTCATCAGCTCATCTGTATTCGCTTTATACATCAGCGTTCCATGATGCAGCACTTTGTCTCTATATCTGCATTGGGCATTTCCGGAAAACTTCTTTCCCTGAATCGTTAGATCATTACGCCCGGAAAATTCTGCCGGAATACCAAGTTCCTGCAATGCCTTTAAGATGGGTGCCGTAAACTTATGAAAATCCGCAAAATCCTGGCGGTTATTACAACTGATGAATGTAAACATAATATTTCCGCCATCCGTAAACACTGTTCCCCCGCCACTAAGACGGCGGACAATCTTTATCCCTTTTTCTGATGCATAGGGCAAATTGACTTCTTTATACAGATTTTGATTTTTTCCTAAGAGAATTGCCTTATCATTACGCCATAGCATAAAACAGTCTTCATTAAACTTCTGCATTAACCACTCTTCCAAGGCATGGTTTCTATATGGAATCGTATTTAGATTTTCAACAAATAACATGATAGCTCCCTTTTACACACTGCTAATAATGCAATACCGGATGACGGGCAGCCGCCACCTCATCCGGCCTTCCGATGGGCGTATGCGTTGGCCTATGATGGATCCATTCAGGCTCTTCCATCGCCTGTCGGTAAATAGATAAAAATGCTTCTGCCGCTTCATCAAGCACTTCTTTGCCTTCTGTTTCTGTCGGCTCTACCATCAAGGCTTCGTGGACAATGAGTGGGAAATACATTGTCGGCGGATGAATGCCCTTATCTAACAGAGCTTTTGCAATATCCATTGCCGTAACGCCTTTTTCCTTTGCTTCTTTTTCCAATGTCATAACAAACTCATGCATACAAATACCTTCATTGGCAATGCAGTAGCATTCCCCAAGCCGCTTCATTAAATAATTGGCATTAAGCACCGCATTTTTAGCGGCATCGGCAATGCCCTCGCTGCCAAGTGTGATAATATAGGTCAATGCCCTTAAGGTCACCAGGAAGTTTCCGTTAAAGGCTTTTACCTTACCGATGCTCTGGGGACAGTCGTATTGTTGTTCGTATCTACCATCACAAACACCAATATGAGGCTTAGGTAAATAGGGTGTCAAAAAGTCTTTACAGCCTACGGCACCTGATCCCGGACCGCCGCCGCCATGTGGTGTCGAAAAAGTTTTATGTAAATTTAAATGGACACAATCAAAGCCCATATCGCCCGGCCTTACCACACCCATGATAGCATTTAAGTTAGCTCCGTCATAATAAACCAGGCCACCCACGTCATGTACGATTTTGGTGATTTCAAGAATATCCTTTTCAAAAATACCTAACGTATTTGGGTTTGTGAGCATCAGACCTGCCGTATCTTCACCTACCGCTTCCTTGAGCTTTTCAATATCCACGCATCCATCTGAGCCCGATGGAATATTAACAACAGTCATGCCGGCCATGACCGCTGTCGCAGGATTTGTTCCATGTGCCGAATCAGGTACGATAATCTTTTTACGACCGACATCTTTCCTGACTTCATGATATTTTTTAATCAGCATAACACCTGTTAATTCTCCGTGCGCACCGGCAGCCGGTTGAAATGTCATTGCACCCATTCCCGTGATTTCACATAGATATTTCTCTGCAAGATGCAGTACTTTAAGGCTCCCTTGTACAGTATCATCCGGCTGCAGTGGATGAATCTGGGTAAATCCGGGAAGTGCTGCTATGGCTTCATTAATCTTTGGATTATATTTCATCGTACAAGAACCTAACGGATAAAATCCATTATTAACACCATGAGTACGTCTTTCCAATGCCGAATAGTGGCGGCTTAAGTCATTCTCACTGAGTTGGGGTAATGGTAATTCCTTCTGCCTCATATGATCTTTTGAGAGTGTGGCCGCTTCAACATCACACTTTGGTAAAAGGGAGCAGCTTCTGCCCCTGATACTTTTTTCAAATAATAAATCCATTATCCACACACCTCCTTAACCAGACTGATCAAATAATCCATCTCCTCTTTCGTGTTCATTTCCGTTGTACACCATAAGATGCCGTCTGAAACCGGCAATCCGCCTAAAATACCTTTGCTCGCTAAATGTTTTAAAAGCTCATCACTATCACATGGACACCCGGTCACAAATTCGTGGAAGTATTCACCTTTATACATCAGTTCAAATCCTTTAATCTTTCCAAGACACGAAGCTAAATAATGAGCTTTGGACATGCTTTGCGCTGCCGCCTCTTTCATTCCGTCAGGGCCCATGGCGGCCATATAAACCGCAGCTGTCATCGCACAGAGTGCCTGGTTTGAGCAAATATTTGAAGAGGCTTTTTCTCTCCGAATATGCTGCTCTCTGGCTTGCAATGTCAATACAAAAGCCCTTTCACCATTTGAATCCTTTGTTTCGCCAACAATACGTCCGGGAAGCTTACGGGTCATCGCTTTATTCGCTGCCATAAAACCTAAATAGGGTCCACCGAAACTAAGGGGCATACCTAAAGGCTGGCCTTCACCGACGGCAATATCCGCACCGCACTCAGCAGGTGTCTTTAAAATAGCTGCCGCAATAGGGTTAACACCCATCACGTACTTTGCCCCTTGACCATGGGCAGTTTCACCGGCCTTCTCACCGTCTTCTAGCAGTCCATAATAATTGGGCTGCTGGATATAAACACAGGCCGTCCCGGCATCAAGCATTGATTCTAGCGCCGCTAAATCTGTCACCCCATCTTTAACAGGTATTAATTCAACCTCTGCATCACTTGCCCAGCAGTATGTTTTTATCGTTTCAATGACATCAGGATGTGCTGCAGCTGAAACTAAGGCTTTCGTCCGCTTCCGGTCACGGCACATGGCAACAGCTTCTGCCGCAGCCGTTGCTCCGTCATATACAGAAGCATTAGCGGTTTCCATTCCTGTCAACTGACAAATCATTGTCTGATATTCAAAAATGGATTGTAAAATCCCCTGGGAGATTTCCGCCTGATAAGGTGTATAAGCCGTTACAAATGTTTCTTTAGAAACAATTGCATTCACAATAGATGGTATGTAATGACGATATGCACCTGCTCCGCGGAAAACGGAGGGGAATACCACGTTTTCTTCCGCCATCTTGGACATCAGACGAGATACGCTAAGCTCTGACTTTCCTTCGGGAATATTCGGTCCCCCACTTAAAATAAGATCGGACGGCACCTGGGAATAAAGCTCATCCACCTTGGCTAACCCAATAGCATCTAACATTTCCTGCCGCTGTGTTTCATTGGAAGGAATATAACTACCCATGGTTATTCCTCCTTAGCACAGAGTGCTTCATATTCATCAGCACTTAATAATTCTTCCTGATCCGTTATGTTTGACAATTCAACAAGCCATGCATCATAAGGTGATTCGTTCATCAGTTCAGGGGCATCTAAAAGCTCTTCATTCACCGCCGTGACTGCTCCGCTGCATGGTGCATAGACATCCGATACCGCCTTAACACTTTCTACATCCCCGATACTTTCACCTACCGTCACTTCATCCCCTTCTTCCGGAAGATTAACGAAAACGAGGGATCCCAAAGATTCCTGGGCAAAATCGGTTAACCCTATCTTTGCTGTTGATTCACCTATAAATTCTACCCATTCATGTGATTTTGTGTACTTAAGATTACTTGGATTATTCATGATCATTCTCCTTTTACGATTATATTCGTTTATATTTGTTTAAGCTCTTTTGTAAAATGGCAGCGGGACAATTTCTGCGCTAACCCGGCGTCCCCGCACATCAACTTCAACCTGAGTTCCCATGGCTGAATTTTCTTTATTGACAATAGCCATTGCATAGGCACCTTTCATATATGGGCAATGGGTTCCTGATGTTGTTTCGCCGATTTTTTCATCGCCGATATAGACCTCATTATGTTCACGCATAATGCCGCGTCCTGTTGCCTTAAGTCCGACACGGGCAATCTTAGGTTCACCCTTTTTTGCAATGGCGGCTTTACCGATAAAATCTTCTTTTGCCATCTTAATCGCAAAGTTTAGTCCTGTTTCCAGTGGGGTGATTTCATCCGTAATCTCATGCCCATACAAAGGCATCGCCGCTTCTAAACGCAAGGTGTCACGGGAACCTAAGCCACAGGGAAGCAAGCCTTTTGTTGAACCTGCCTCAAGTAAGGCATTCCATAACTGTACCGCGTCATCTGGCGAACAATACAACTCGTAGCCATGCTCACCTGTATAACCTGTCTGTGATACAAGACACTTAACCCCCGCCACATCACGATTTTCGAAGAAAGTATAGTATTTCGGCGGAATATTTTCTTCTGCCGAGAGTCTTAGTAAAATATCTTTAGACCCAGGCCCCTGCAAGGCAATCTGCGCTACCGAATCAGAGATATCTTCTAACTTGACATCACCAATGAGGTGAGACTTCATCCAATTGACATCTTTCTCACGGTTAGAGGCATTGACAACAACTAAATATTTTTCTGCTGCCATACGGTATACAATTAAATCGTCGACAACACCGCCTTCTTCATTACACATTGGACTATAGCGTACACGCCCATCAGTCATGTTTGTAAAATCATTTGTAAATAAACGGTTAATATTCATTAAAGCGTCCGGTCCTGATATCATGACCTCTCCCATATGAGAGACATCAAACAGACCGGCCTTACATCGTACCGCCATATGCTCCTCAATAATGCCTGAATACTGCACCGGTAATAAGTAACCGGCAAATGATACGATCTTCCCGCCACAGGCAACATGGCAGTCGTACAAAGGTGTCTTTTTATCCATCTTCTATTCCTCTCTTCCTTCCTTTCTTACCTACAATTACTTAGGTGGCGCTATATGTATGGCCATTCCAAGAGTTGCTTCCACCGCTTCCGTAATACCCTCGGAAAATGTAGGATGTGGTCTGATGACCGAATTTAACTGGCTCAATGTCAGCTTATTCACAATAGCTGCAGCCAGTTCACTTATTAAATCTGTTGCCCGGGCGCACATTAACCCGGCACCAAGGATTACTTCCGATTCTGCATCAAATACCACCTTTATAAAACCTCTATCCTGCATTTCAATCATGGACTTCCCATTCCCCGACATCAGGAACTTTCCTGTCTTCACTTCAATACCTCTACTTTTAGCCTTATCCGCAGACAATCCCACTGATGCAATTTCTGGATTCGTATAAATACATGAAGGTACAGTCGCTACGTCTATCTCCGGCAGTTTTCCCGCTATATGAGCTACGGCATTCAAACCCTGGGCGGATGCGGCGTGTGCCAACTGTATCCCACCATGGATAACATCCCCAATTGCATAAATTCCAGGAATACTCGTCTGGAAATGCTCGTCTACAACAATGCCTCTTTCACATTTCACGTTGATACCTTCTGAAAAAAGACCTTCTATATTAGCATGCCTCCCGGTAGCTGCCAGAACGGCCTCTGCCTTCACACTTTGTGCTTTACCCTTCCAGGTAAAATGACATATAAGACCTTGTCCCTCCTGTTCGATACGTTCTACAGACGCCGCTGCAAATACCTTAATGCCACGTTTCTTAAAAATCATATTTAAGTTCTGGGAAATCTCTCTGTCCATTGTTGGTAAAAGACGATCCATGGCCTCAATGACTGTGACTTCACAACCTAATCCGGCAAAAATCGAAGCAAATTCAACACCTATCACACCGCCGCCAATAATTGTCAGCTCCTTATAGGCCGTTCCTGCCTGTTCAAGCATTTCTTTGCTGGTCATAACACCCGGCAAATTCATCCCTTCGATTGGCGGACGTGCCGGAACCGAACCGGATGCTATCAAAATATTTGAAGCTTTGACTACTACAGTACCTTCCGATGTCATAATACTTACCGTATTGACAGATGTAATCACCGCTTTTCCCTTAATCATAGATACTTTATTAGCTTTTAATAAAAACTCAATGCCGGTACGCAGTTTGCTTACCACATCATCTTTTCTGGCATAAATCTTTTCTATGTCAAAAGATACTTCTTTGGCATAAACACCTAATTCTTCACAGGCTGTCATCTCATGATATAAATGGGCGGCATGCATTAATGTCTTCGTTGGTATACAGCCTGTATTTAAGCAAGTCCCCCCTACCTCATTCACCTCTGCCAGGGCGACATTAAGTCCATACTTAGCCGCCCTGATTGCTGCTTCATACCCGCCGGGTCCGGCGCCAATGACAATCAAATCATAGTTTTGCATTCATTACTCCCCTCTCTGTTTTTGAAAGATATGATTCTTTATCTCTCTTCCTGTTGGTGTGGCGGCAATCCCGCCTTGCGCTGTTTCCTTAAGCTGCATGGGCAACATCCTTCCAACTTTAAACATGGCGCCAATTACCTCATCTGCCGGTATAATGCTTTCCATGCCGGCAAGAGCCAAATCTGCACTTAATACGGCATTCACCGCCTGAGAAGCATTACGCTGAGCACAAGGCACCTGCACCAATCCGGCCACCGGATCACATATCAGCCCCATGGCATTCATCAAAGCAAAGCAACAGGCATTCACCGCCACATCATTAGTTCCTCCTGACATCTGGGCAGCGGCAGCGGCGGCCATTGCGGCGGCGACACCACATTCTGCCTGACATCCGCCTTCAGCTCCTGAAACCGTGGCATTTTGGGTGATGATAGCGCCAATGCCTGATGCAGTCAGGATACCTTCTAAGACAGTTCTGCGCCCTAATTGATATTTTTCTTCCAAAGAAATGACAACCGCAGGCAAAATACCGCAGGCCCCCGCTGTGGGACAGGCACAGATTTTCCCCATGGCGGCATTGACCTCACTACCAGATAATGCCCTGGCCATCAATCTGTTTAAAAAGCTTCCGCATATGGAATGATCCTTCTTGGAATAGGTATACTGAGTACAGGAAATGCCTTCAATTAATCCCCCTGCTGTCGTCAGTCCTTTCTCTAATGCCCTCCCTGCCGATTGCTCCATTACCTCATAACGCGCTTCCAATCTGGCAAACACATCTTTCTCACTGCATTCACTGAGTTCTATTTCATTATCCAGTATCGGTTTCCAAAGTGCACTTCCCTGGTGGTTGGCTATTTGGCGTAATTCTTCAATTGTATTATATGCCATCTGTTCACTCCTCTACCGTATCAATGTTAATTGCCTGTACATTTAAGATACCGGGTATTTTACATATTTGTTCCACAACTTCACCCGAAACCACATTATCCATCTCAATAATGCAGCAAGCTTCTCTTCCCTTCGCTTTTCGGCTCAATCGCATCACACCGATATTAATGTCATTTTGAGCAAGTACTTTTGACACTTCACTTACAATTCCCTTGATATCATTCTGACGGATAACCAATGTAGACGATTTGGCAGAGAATTCCATGTCAAATTCATTGATTTTCCGGATAACAATTCTTCCGCCGCCGGTAGATGAACCAACAATGGTATTAATCTTGCCATCATCCATGGAAAATTGCATTTCAACAGAGTTTTCATGCATTCCCTCTAAATCAACTTCATGGAAATCATAAGTTATTCCCCGCTCTTTTGCCATTTCAAATGCATCTGACAGACGTTCATCGTCCGCTTTGATATCTAATACACCGGCAACTAACGCACGGTCTGTACCATGACCCTGATAAGTTTTTGCAAAGGAGCCATGGAGTCCAAAGGACACATGGGAAAATGCTCCTCCCACAATCAAACGGCCGATTCTGGCAAGTCTTGCCGCTCCGGCAGTATGAGAACTTGACGGGCCAATCATCACCGGACCGATTACATCAAATATGCTAATATTCATCGCAGTACCTCCTTTAGAGGTATTATTTCCATAATTATCAAAAAAAAACGGAACACGCCCTTACATTAGGTGCGTCTCCGTTGTGTGACCTGAAAGATTCTCTTCATAAATGATAAAGAAGATTGCTTCTTCGGTGTCATATCTCATATGACTCTCCAGAGTATCGTCCAAATCCGGTCCCTTGTGCCTGAGAGTTTCTACGCATTCCCCTTCGGCGCCGCCAACATATGGCAGTCTCTCCCGAACTCTTCATCCGATTTATATATTTTGTAAATTATAACATTTCTATCGCAAGGGCGTCAATAGAAATTTGATACACCCGCTCCGGCCTTCCCTTAGTCACCACTCTTTTCAGTATGAATATCGTCATGCCATTTTTCAGAATGTGCAGCTTTCCACTTCATCCATTGACGGAATAGAGGCCACCGCACCCTTTCTTGACACTGCAATGGCTGCCGCCTTTGAACACATCATCAGCACCTCTTTGATTGCCATATTTTTAACAAGGCCTGTGACTAAATAACCGGTAAAGGTATCACCGGCCGCAGTTGTATCAACCGCCTTCACGGCAAAGCTGTTCTGTGATATCCTATCTTTTTCATCCTGATATATCGAACCCTGTTCTCCTAAGGTAAGAACTACTTTTGCATCAGGATATTTTTCCCGCATCACATCCAAGATTTTTTCCGGCTCTTTCTCCCCCGTAATCTGCTCACCTTCTATTTCATTTAAGAGAAAAAGTGAAATTTTAGATAAATCACAAGCTTTTAAGTAAAAATCAAAAGGCGATGGATTTAACACAATAAACATCCCTTTTTTATAGGCTTCCTCAATAATATAATCCAAACAATTAATTTCATTCTGCAGCAATATAATATCTCCTGCTTCAAAATCAGAAAGCACTTCATCTATATGCGACTTTTGTTGGGCTCTGTTGGCACCGGCATAAAGCAATATGCTGTTTTGCGCATTCCGGTCAATCTGAATAATTGTATGCCCACTCTTTTCAGATGTCGTACGAATATAGGAGGTATCCACACCATGTTCGATACATGTATCTAATAATAACTGACCGTCTTTTCCGATGGCGCCGGCGAGATACACCTTTGCACCTGCCTTTGCCAGTGCAATTGATTGATTTAAACCTTTCCCGCCGCAAAAGGTTTCCATTTGGAAAGCCGTCTGGGTCTCTCCCGGCATTGTCATATGATCCACCTGATAAGTGGAATCATAATTCAATGATCCAAAATTTAATATTTTCATAGCAACCTCCATTCACCTTTCACCATCGATTAAAACCTCTAATAGTCAGAATCTGGCTATTCATTCCTTTTGACATATCAGAAACCAGATACAACACTCCATTGGCTATTGTCTCCGGTTCAAATACATCTCCCCCGGCAGATAAAATATAATCCCGCCTGGCAGATTCTTTAAACATTTCCGTGTCTATCGGACCGGGGCATATAGCATTGACTCTAATCCCATCAGTGCGAACTTCATCACCAAGCGCCTGGGTTAACCGTCTGACTCAATTTGGGCTTTGACGTCGTTTAACCTTTCCTTGTTGCGCCCAATGAGAAATAATCCGGCGCCTTCCTTTGCCAACATCTTAGCTATGGACTTACCAAGTCCCCGGCCCGCTCCAGTTACTACCGCCAGTTTTCCTTCCAGTAACATTCTTCTCCCTTTCCTTTAAAGAGCTATTTATTTGTCCAATGAACCGGTTCTTTGCCCGCTAGAACCGCAATAATATCTTTGACCGTACAGATACTTACATTTTCATAAGACTCTACTGTTTCTGAACCTGTATGGGGCGTTAATACAATGTTCTCACATTGTAAAATGGATGAATCCTTTGGCAATGGCTCTGGTTCAAAGGCATCTAGTCCGGCACCTGCAATCTGACCTGAATTCAGCGCCCTGCTTAATGCTTCGGTATCAATTAAAGCACCTCTTGCAGCATTAATGATATATGAACCTTTTTTCATTTTACTAAACATTTCGTCATTGAACATATGATATGTCTCGGCTGTTGCCGGAATATGAAGACTTAAAATATCAGAATCTTCGATGACTTCTTCCTTCGTGGTCATTCTTACGCCTAAATCCTCTGCCGATTTTATGTCAGGATATAGATCGTATGCAATCACATTAACATCAAATGCATTTAATTTTTTTGCCACCAATCTGGCAATGGCGCCAAATCCCAGAAGACCTACTGTCTTTCCCTTTATTTCTAAACCAATATGTCTGGGCCAGGCTCCTAAAGCCACCTGATTATGCAGGGGTACAACCTTCCGCAAAACATCAAGCATCATACCTATTGTCAACTCGGCGACCGCATTTGAATTTTGTCCCGGCGCATTAAGAACTTTAACGCCATATTTTTTAGCTGCTTCTCCATCTATATTATCTACGCCGACGCCAAACTTTGCAACCGCTTTTAGCTTCGGCGCAATTTTAAAAACATCTTCATTATAATTATCCATACCAATGAGCGCCGCATCTATATCACCAATAATGCCTTTCAGTTCTTCATATGAATAGGCAGGAAAGGCTTTGTCAGGATCATATACAACCTCATGCCCGTTGGACTCTAAGAGATTCCATGCATTTTTACAAAGTGTATCAAAATGCGAAGCGGAAACCAGTACTTTACCCATTACTCATTACCTCCTTAAATCCTTAAAGATATTCCCGCTTCATCACAAATAACTTCAAGCTTTGCTTTCAAGTCGGCAATTTCATCCGCCCCAATATCCAATTGAGGTTTTCGCATATATCCAGCCGGGATTCCCCGCATTTTTAACGCTTCCTTAAAATATGACATATTGCTTCCGCCTTTTAAGGCATCACAAAATTTCACACAGATTTTCTGCATTTTCCGGGCTTTTTCTAAATCCCTTTCCATGTAGGCTTTATATGCCGCCACAAAAGGTTCGGGAAATACACCGGCGATGCCTGATACGGTACCTTTACACCCTGCGGCAAGCAGTGCTACCATCGCCCGGTCACAGCCATGAAGCACAGAAAAATCACCATCATTAACATTGATATAATCAATAGTTCTGTTAATATCTGCCCAACTATATTTAAGGCCTACCACATTAGGGCATCGTTCTTTCACTCTTTGTACGACTGCTACAGGCAGATCATTGGCTGCGCACTGAGGAATATTATATAAATAAATAGGGAAATCTGTGACGCTGTTTGCAGCAGCCACGAAATATTCTTCCAATTCTTTTTCATTTGCGCCAAAGAAAATAGGTGTTACAACGCCCGCGCCATCGGCACCGGCTTCCTTCGCATGCTGAACTAAAGTAATGGTATCCTCCTGATTCATGCAGCCACAATGAATAAAGATAGGTATTTTCCCTTCCGCGGCATCAATGACGGCTTCGGCAATTTTTTTACGTTCCTGAACGCTTAAACGCATCATCTCTCCTGTTGTTCCGCATGGATACAGGCAATTGGCGCCTTTATCAATCAGCATTTTCGTTAGTTTTTTGACCGCTTGATAATCAACTTGATTATTTTTTGTAAACGGTGTCGTCATTGCAACTGTAACGCCATATAATTCTTTCATAATCGTCCTCCTGAATTTTTATCTGTTTTTAATGATCGCTCCATAGGCAGCAGATTCTGCCAGTCTTGCATATAAGTTTAGATATCCACGCTGCTTTTTCTGTTTTTTAGGTATAAATCCGGCAAGTCTTTCTTCTAAGGCTTCTTTGGAAATATTTAAGTTAATCGTTCCTTCTTCAATATCAATGGTTATTAAATCACCATCTCTGGCAACAGCGATTGGTCCTCCTTCGGCGGCTTCTGGCGATATATGTCCTACAAAGCAGCCATTATTTGTCCCCGAAAACCGCCCATCAGTAATCACTGCCACACAAAGCGATAATTCTTGTCCATGGAGCATTTTCATAATTCTAACCATTTCACGCATACCCGGACCGCCTTTAGGTCCTTCGTAGCGAATGACTACGACCATGCCCGGTAAAATTTTTTCCGCCATTACAGCACCTACCGCCTCATCTTCTGAATCAAAGCATATTGCTCTGCCTGCAAACTTTAGCATCGATGCATCAATGGCCGTAGGTTTGGTGATTGCAGAATCCGGTGCCAGATTGCCCCGAAGTACAGCCAGGCTTCCCCACTGGTGCCAGGCATGTGCCGGCGAATGAATCACTTCATTTTCAACCTCGGGAACCTCTTTTAAAATATCTCTCCAGCTCTGTCCCATACAAGTCATTGCCGTCTCATCAAGCAACGAATCCAAATACTTCATAACTGCCAAAACACCGCCGGCCTGATAAAAATCGGGTACATTCAATGGTCCATTGGGATAAATACGAGCCAGATGTGGTGTCGACCTGGCTATCTCATCTATTTCATCCACCGTCAAATCACATTCGGCTTCGTATGCTATGGCCGGAAAATGAAGGGCCATATTGGTTGAACCGCCAATAGCCATGCCTAAACGCAGTGCATTTAAAAGTCCTGCTTTATTAATCATCTTCCGGGCATTAAGATTTTCCGACACCATCTTAACAATTTGCCGCCCTGACGCTTGGGCAATCCTTAGGCGTTCTGCCATCACTGCAGGTATCATGGAACCGCCCGGCAAAATCATACCCATTGCTTCAGCCACCGCACACATGGTACCTGCGGTTCCTAAGAAGGAGCAGGAACCGCAGGTGGGGCTGGATTCATTTTCCAATTGAAGATATGTATCTTCAGAAAGTCTATTCTTCGTCAACATTCCCATTGCTTCTACGATACTTGAATTATCCGATGACCGCCCCGCAAATTCCATACCGCCAAGGGACGGTCCTCCATTGACTATAATAGCAGGAATATCAAGTCTTGCCGCCGCCATTAGCAGTGCCGGTACAACCTTATCACATGATCCCAGCAGCACAATGGCATCCAGATGATTGATCTTTACCATTGTTTCAATTTCATTGGCAATAAGCTCTCTTGAGGGCAATATATAATGCATACCTTCATTTCCACAGCCCATGCCGTCACAAGGACCAATAATTCCAAACTCTACAGGTGTGCCGCCGGCCTGATAAATGCCCTGTTTTACATAGTCTGAAATCTGCTTTAAATTAGCATGTCCGGGATTGGCTAAGTTCCATGAATTAGCTACCCCTATCATCGGTCTCGCCAAATCATAGTCACTATATCCCATGCCTTTATAAAGTGCTCTGATACTGGACCACACAGGGCGTTCAAGATAAGTTTGACTATTTAATTTTTGTTCCATATCTATCCCCATTTATTCTACCAATGACCTTGCACTGGCAACAACCTTGCCCTGGCAATAACCTTGCACTGGCATTACCTTGCCCTGGCAACAACTTTGCCAGTGCCTCCACAATCAGGGCGGCAACGACAGCTCCCGGATCCGTCAATTCTTTAGATGCTTCCCCGCGAATAGCGGCTCTTCCGTGAACCGCCTGCATACCCACCGTGCTCTTAGCGCCTTCCTGTGCCGCCTCTGCCATTTCTCTGTCGGTGGCATGGTTATCTTTTTCCAATAAATCAACAACCGGTGCCAAGCCATCAATAAACGTTTTCTCTCCCCGTTTAGCTTTGCCTAATTTCTCAACACCTAAAAGCCATCCACTTAAAATGTCATAAGTTCCCGATTCATCAAGCTCTAAATGACCTTTCACTGCCTTGCCGGCACTCATCATACCATTGGCCATTAAAGTTCCCATTGTCGAGGGTACGGCAGCGGCCATGGCCTTCCCGGCAGCATAAAGCAGCTTGCCGCAGTCTTTTTCAGGAAGGTTTTCAATCGCTTCACTGGCCGCCTTAAAACCGTCGCTCATTGTCAAACCTAAGTCTCCGTCACCTACTACGCTATCCAGTTCAATTAAATAGGTTTTGTTATCTTCCATCATATCGGCCGCTTCCGATATAAATTTTTTAATATAATAATCATTCCATTTCATGGCAGGTTCCTCCCTATTCAAACGAAAACTGTTTGAAAAATGGTGTGTCAGCCGCCGCGCCAATATATTCTTTCAGTTCATCATCCACTTTACAAAGGGTAATAGATGCTCCTGCCATCTCCATGGAAGTGGCAAATTCACCGGCATAGGAATGAAATATCCCAATTCCTTT